>Ga0210051_1001093_pt1 | contig 27223 bp, 33 predicted proteins | sample CryGey092014_all_FD_185464 | JGI IMG/M metagenome (GOLD analysis project Ga0210051, IMG submission 185464) | Groundwater microbial communities from aquifer - Crystal Geyser CG23_combo_of_CG06-09_8/20/14_all (SPAdes) (version 2) | ecosystem: Environmental > Aquatic > Deep subsurface > Groundwater...
CCGCCGTATTTACGCTTCCAGTTATAGATGGTGCCATCGCTTACGCCGTGTTTACGGCAGAGGTCCGGCATTGGAACGCCTGTCTCCATCTCTTTTAAGATGCTGATGATCTGGTCTTCTTTAAACCGCTTGCCTCTCATAATCCACCTCCGTTTTGGGATAGCTATACTACCATAATTCTCTTTGGAAGTGGTACAGTTTTAGGGGAGGGGGTCAGTATCACTATAAGTTACTAAAGGTTAATAAAGGTTACCATAGGTTAATAAAAAGTTACTGCAACTTCTTATTAACTAACGGCTTGTCTTAATGCCTATTATTAACCTATTGCAACTTGTAGTAACTTATTAATATTAGCGGCAGCAAGGTCCGTTATACCAAAATCGTACTTCTAAGTCAAGGGGGCCTCTTCTAAAGTGTAGTTAACGAAAAAGTGGGGGGGTAAGCATTAGGATAAAGACTGGGGTTTTCTTTTTAGCTTTCTTAAGAAGGCTGGTCTTTTAGACTTGTTTTCAACGCTAGGTTCGGCTTTAGCAATCTTTTCTACATCGGTTAATTGCTTTGATTGAGTAAGTTCTTCCGCCTTAACTGCTTCTCCTTCGGATTCTGATACGGCTGTCTGAGAACCTATCTTTCCGACCTCGTCTTCCTCTGTTTTTCTTCTTTTCCCCTGGCCGCCATAGTAATAACCGTAATAATAATACCTTTCCTTCCTAATATCTATATAATTCAATGCGATGCCTAATATTTTAGCATCTATATCCAAAAGCCTTCTCTTGCCTTCAAATGCCGCTTCGCGCGAAGTTTTAGAACCACGTACAATGTAAACTACCCCATCGACCAATTTGGCCAGAATTAGGGCATCGCTTACCGCAATTATAGGAGGTGAATCTATGATAATTCTGTCAAATTTGGCCTTGGCCTCTTTTAGGAAAAGCTTAGTTCTTGGAGAGTCTAATAGCTCCACTGGATTAGGTGGTACGCGTCCTGAAGCAACAATGCTCAGATTTTCAACCATAGACTTCTGGACCACTGAGTCAAAATCTGCAGCTCCTGACAAATAATCTCTTAACCCTTTAGAATTCTCTGTTTTGAATATTTTGTGCACCGTAGGGTGACGCATATCGGCATCAACTAAAAGAACCCTGTCCCCGCCTTGCGCCATAACTATGCTTAAATTTGACGATAATGATGTTTTACCTTCTTGAGGTGCAACGCTTGTTAATAATAACGCATGCGGCGGAGGTGTGGTAAGGGTAAAATTTATATTTGTTTTCACGCTGCGCAAAGATTCGCTCACCTCGGATCTGGGGTATAAGTTTGCATAAAGACCGACTGTGGCCCCCTTAGTTCTAACGATTGGCACATGCCCTAAAAATGGCAGCTGAATGTAGGCTTCGATATCTCTCTGATTTCTTATAGAATCATCTAGATATTCCAAGGTAAAGGCTGCTGCCGCACCGCTTAAAATTCCAATAAAAATAGCCATTATAATATTAGTTGATTTCCTTGGTTTTATAGGTCCTTTAGGTACTTCTGCTTTATCAATCACCCTTATATTGCTGGCTTGCAGCCCCCCTGAGATATCTGTTTCTTTCATTCTTTTTAGAAGAGCTTCGTACATTTCCCGATTTGTTTCCGTATCTCTTTTTAATACATTATATTCAATGGCCATACGATTAAGCTCCAGCGCCTTCTTTTCTTGTTCTGTTAATGCTAATAATGCGGTTCTTTCATTAGCTTCGGCTTCTTCATACTCGCCTTTTATGCTATCAACCACCTTGCCAATCTCCGTATCTATTCTTTCTTGTAAAGTCTTTAATTCTGATTTAAGTTGAATTATTTTAGGGTGTTTCTCTTTATACCTTTTCATCATTTCCGAAAGGGTGCCTTCTTTTGTAGCACATACTTGTTTCAATTCCTGCACTAGCGCATTATCCCTAACAGATGGCAAGGTGTCAGGCTTATCTCTATTTTCTTCGACTTGCTTATATTTATTCTCTGTCTCAAGTTTCTTTCCTTTAGCTTGTGTCGCTTTGGAGTTTAATTCTGCCAATTTTTGAACTACTATATTCTGGCTTTCTTCTAAAGAAACTAATTCATTTGTTTCCTTATATTCCTGCAGTTTTTTCTCAGATTCCTCGACTTTTTCTTTCATCTTTTTCATTTCATCGGTAAGCCATCCGACTGCATATTTGGTAGTAAAAAGCTTGTCTTCTATATCCTTTTTTACATATTCTTCCGCTATGGTATTTGCGATAGTGGCGGCGAATTGAGGGTTATCTGACTGGACATTTATATTAACCAGCCTACTCTTTCCTACGGGTTCGATAATAATCATACCTAAGAGAGCATCAATGGGATTGCCTCCTTGAAAACGCGGCGAGGCAGTAAGATTAAGCTTTTCTACAATCTTTTCCGCTAATGAACGGCTCTTTAATATTCTGTATTGAGTCTGATAATATTCCGTTTCCGCAGAGGGCATAGCATATACTTCCTGGAAATTAAGGATCTGCGGCTCATTTCTTTCAATTAATATTTGGGTAGTGGCCTGGTATATAGGCGTGGCTGTATAAGAGTATACACTGACTATAAATACAAGAGATAATAAAAAAGTTAAGAGAATCTTCTTTCTACGTATAATTACTTCTATATAATCCTTAAGTTCCCATTCCTTATAGAATTTATATAACGGTTCTCTTTCCATTTATAGATTTATCTTGTTCCTTTTATGGTTAAATCATGGTCTGTTAATATAACTTCTTCAACTGAAAGAATTAAATTTTTTCTTGTCAAAACACTATTAATCTTTTCCGTAATCCTATCTAAAAATACGCGCGGCATCGGTAAGGGAACATTACCATTGCCTAAGGTAAATTTATAGTCTTCAACTTTATACCTAAAGCCGCCCCTAGACGCAGCTGCTAGTATGGCCCCGTTTCCGCGAATGGATATTTTACCAAGTTGCGATGCACCTGAAATTCTTATTTTTCCTTCTTCAAAGTCCACATATATACCAGTAATAATATTGCCTACGCCTATTTTTTCTAACATCTTTTTTACAATTTCGTTCATATCTTTTTCTGTATAAATCTTTTTATAGGGAGTTTTACTGTTTACGGCCTTGGGCTTGCTTATATCTAATACCGTGCCTGCAAAGCCCATGGCGCCTTTAAACATCATAACATCTAACCACCCTTTAGGCGCCCTTTCTTCGGTCACCACCTCTTGCGCGTATTCGCTATTTTTCATAGCCATGTTAAAATCTGAATATTTTTCTCTGAGTTTCAAAAACGCCTCTTTAGACTTTTCTCCGTCGTATAAATCGTAAAGGTATGTCATGCTAGTTTGCATTAAAGCTATGGGTGCTATGGAACTGCTCCTATATGTATCGGCTATTTCCTCATACCTGTTTATAGCCTCTTCATACCTCCCCTGCCGGTTATAAATATCTGCTAACTGATATTTTGAATCTAAAACTAGATCAGAATCTGGATAAAGTTTGATTAATTCCTCAAGGACTGCTATGCTTTCATCCAGTTTATTGTGTAATTTATAAATCCACGCTAGATTGAATTTGGCTCTACTCGCTGTTTCTGTTGATGAATCTTGTTCTATGGCTTTTTTAAATGCATCCAATGCTGTATCAAAATCCAAAATTTGCATGCTAACCGTTCCTAGCTTAAAGTATGTGCTTTGCAGTTCATTTTTTGACACAATGGAAGGTATCTTTTTAAAAAGATCTTCTCGCGCGCCAACCATTTTCTGCATTTCACCGAAAGTCGATAATAATTTTTGAGCTACTTTTGCTTCCACGGTGCCGGCGTATTCTTTCATAATAGTATTAAGCAATTTTTCTGCATTTTTATATGAACCCATTTTTTGGTATGTATACGCAAGGCGAAGTTTTAAAGATTTTATTTCCTGATAATTGGGATAATCATTAATTAATTTTTCATAAGCGTTTTTAGCTTCTTCTAAATTCCATTCTTTATCATAAGCATTCGCTTGGTTTAAAAAATCAACGTCTATATCCAGGCTGCCCGCCTCTTTCTTTCCGCCTGATATTAAACTGGTCGAAATCTCTCCCAGATTATCCGCACCCCTAATCATGCCGTTATTTATTCTATCCAACGCGGCTATGGCAGGACCCTTATCGATTTCCCTCGCTTTATTCTTTATATCCAAAATCTCTTTCATATTGATTTCTGCATCTTTAATCTCGCGAACAGGACTCTCTGACCCTTTACTCATTACATTATGAGCATACTCTAGGGCCGCAAATTCTGTAGAATTAAACTTTTTCGAAGAAGTTAATTTATCTAATAATAGAAGCTCTAAAACTATTTTTGCATCCTTCGCGTCTTCTGTCGATTCGGATTGTTCTACTACATTAAGAGAAAATTTCAATTCTTCTATGGAGCGATCTAGAAGAAATTTATTATAGCTCATGAAAAAAATTACTGTCACTATTATTACAATTAATAACGTGTAAAATGATTTCATTGTCTCTATCTGCTCCTAATTTAAAACCTTTACAAAAATCAAAAGTAAGTACAAATAGCTACCCTTTTTATCATGCTGGCAGCTTAATATAGTTTTTGCATAACAAAATATAAAAATTTTTCTCTTAAACAACTTTTGCTTATAACTCTTACTTTGAACGAAGCCTAGCTATAATAGAAATTATCAATGCTGTATTTAAAACTGATAAGAGGCTAGTTGCCTTAAAACCCATAACATTAGGACCGCCCATTAAAAAACGGCCTGCGCCGATTGCCACAATAGCGACTATAGCTATCCAAAAAATATAGTTCTCGAATGTCTTCATTTGCGCTCACCTCCCTCCTTGTAATATTAAAAGAAACTTCTCGGCACTATTATCATATCATCCGGTCTTATAGTATATTCTTCTTTTATCTTTCCTTCTTCATCCGTAGTGCTATTCACATTCACTTTTATTTCTTTCTCCCTGCCGCCTATTTGGCGTATGATCCTTATGCTGGAAGAAGCAAAATCCGTAAACCCGCCTGCCATGGTTACGGCCTGAAGAGGGCCTATCTTGCCGGCCAATGGATGTGCACCCGGTTGTTTAATTTCTCCTGCAATAAAAAATTGCTGTTTCGGTATTAATACTGTAATATCGGGATTTACCAAATAATCCGCTGCTAAGAGTTCCGTTATTTTATCATCCAATTGCTGAAGGATAAGGCTTTCTGCCTTGACAGTCCCGATCAAAGGATATGAAATATTGCCTTGCTCATCTATCACTACTGTTTGATTAAGGTCGGGCTCGCCCCACGCGGAAATTTGTACGATATCGCCTTTTTTTAAAACGTACTCCTCTGCGCCACTTAACGGAACAACAACGCTTATATAAACTAGAAAAATTAAAAAAGCATACCTTATCATTTTTATGCTTCCCTCTAGGATCGTGCTTATTACCATAACACGCTCCTTACGCTGATCAAATACGTCCTGTCCACATACTCGCTACCAACGCTTGTAGAATCTTTTCTAGTAATGTTGTGAGATAAGGTGGCCTTCAACCTATCTCCAAGATTGAAATCAAAACCGAGGCCCAAACGAAAAATATCTTCTTCCAGCACGCCAGTATAATCCCTCATCTCATAAACAGTTGATATAAAGCTGCGCATCAAAGGGGTGAAGTAATGATAAATGCCTGCACCAAGTTTTGTACAGTCATAACCAATACCGCCGGAATACGATGGCTCTTTGTTAAAAGTATAATCCATCTCTAGAGTAGTTACTCTGGAGAAGATGCTTGTCAGTCCAAGATTAACAAAAGGCGCACCTTGTGTTTGAGCAACGTGTGCATACTCTCTGTATTCCCAACCAAACTCCCCTTTGCCTTCGATTACATTAGCAAGTATATGAGTAAAACCTAATTGTAGACCATTGGCGTTGTAATCTGATATAGGGCCTTTTTTATCGCTATGATTATAAAATATATATGCGGGAGAGAGCGATGTACGCCTTGTAAAGTTATGGGTCAGGCCAAACCCTACCCTTTGATCCCTTACGCTAAAAGTATTATTTCTCCCATGGTTTCTGACGCCAGCAGCATTATTTGCATAATCCAACCAAAGCTTGTTTCCCGCTCGCAGGAAATTATATTCTCCTTTCATATAAAAGCTATTATAATCAACCTTTTCGAGGGTATGCCCTGATGGCGTATAGTCGGAGCCTTCTAACTCTGTTAAAGAACCGATTCTTTGGTACGCATCTGCAAGCTTAATAAGTATTCTGGGAGAGAAATGATACACGCCCCGGGCTCCTACGGAATAATTAAACCATTCGGTATCTAACTTTTGATATCTGTTCATTGTTAAAGTGTAATTAGTATCAATAAAAAGCTTTTCCGTCAAAAAATCTAAACGAAAAGTAGGCGTGATGTTAGTTATAAAATCTCCTCTCTTATAGTTATGTTCATTATATATATTATCGTCGTAAGCCTCTGTAACGTCTGTATTAAAATGGCGTATGACGTTCAAGCCTTCTTTTTTTGGGATTAACCATTCTTCTTTAACTCTTTTTCTAACAGTAACTTCCCTTTCATAATGGCTTAAAGTTGAGGTTAAAATTTCTTCCCTTCTGCCTATGGCGTCGCCAGTTTCTTGCGTTTGGGCATAACAATTTGAACAAAATAATGCGGTAATTAGCATAAAAGATATTATTATACATATACGTAAAGTAGTAATAATACCCATCCTTCGTTTTTGCAAAACGGCTTTATCATTTTATATTAGAATAAAGTATACGTTATATTATATAGGTTTGTCAAGGTCTAAAATGAATTGTTCACGGGGAATCATATTAATTGATAAATTTATAGTAAACCCTTGACACATATGCTATAATTATACCAAAGAAATTGGATTAATGCAACGAATATAACGATAAAAAAGGAATGCATATGCTTGAAAGATATAAATATGTGGACACTAGGCAATACCTTCGCCTTCCGGTTTCAAATTTGATAAAGTATAAGATATTAGAAAAACAAAAAGCTGAAAAAGCAACTTTGTTAACTGCTAAGGATAGGGTAAAAGGCGGGGTATCTTTCACTTCTAATGAAAAATTGCCATTGTCTGCTGCAATAGAATTGGAAATTAGCTCTCCGACAACTTCTTATCCAATAAAAGCTATCGCTAAAATTGTCAGAATTGAAAAAATTGAAGAATTCAAGACTTATAAAATATTCGCCCAACTCATAGCAATAAAAGATGAGGACATGAAAAATCTAGGGTTGATAGACTCGAATGAGATTATAAACCTCACCCCTCCTGATTTTTCAATAAATTATAAAATTCTAGGGATCCGAGAAGTTGAAATTTATACTACTTCGATTACAAAAGATATAAGCGGCGGGGGTATATCATTCATCGCTAAAGAGGACCTTTCAGCATCTACGGTTATCGAATTGGAAATCAACTTCCCGGCAGCATCTTCCCCTATAAAAGCCATTGCCAAAGTTGTGAGGTCTGAAGTAATAAAGGGGCGGTCCGACATTTATAAAGTAGGCGCCCAGTTTATTAAAATAAGCGAGAAAGACAAAAAAGCTATAGACGACTACGTAAAGTTCGTATTGGGTAATAAACCCACCCGAAAATGGTGGTGGAGAAAATTCAAATAGAAATTTCTACTTACCGAGCGCCTCGATTACCATACCAGCCGTTCCAACAGCACGAAATGCCTTTATAAAATCTTTGGCGCTTTTATAAGCGTCCTCTTCCATGCTTTTTATATTACTGGTGGGGATGCTGTCTATTTTTGCCTTAAAAGGTTTAGTGGCGAATTTCAGGTCTTTTTTATTATCATCGCACCATTTATTCATCTCAGCCATAAGATCTTTCGGTATATGCCTATGGGCGATATTCTGCCATTCGGTCCCTACGTTGCCTTTTCTTATTCCATAATCCGCGAACTGTCCGACCATGGTAAGGGGTGTACCTGTTATTCCATGTTGGGCAATGCATATCCCCTTCCCTTTAATCGCATTATAGATTTCGCCGGTCCTATCTAAATGTATATGGACCTCTTCACCTGCTTTATAATTGCCGTGCTTCGAACCATTATTTATTGCTAAAAGATCCGGATGGATCCCGTTCTTATCTAAACCATCGATATAAGTTACGGCTTCTTCGACGGATGTGATCTCCCCGCCGTCTTGAATAGCCTTTATTTCCCCAACCTCTACTTCCAACCCGAAATTTTTAGCTACTATGGGTCTTACCAGTTCTGTCGTAATCCTCACATTATCAGGAATGTAATTATGTGAAGCGTCTATCGCAAAAGAGGTATAGCCGGCTTCAAGCTCGGCCTTTATCAATCCCCTTGCCGTTTCTATCTCTTTCTCCGATGTATCTTTAACTGTAATATGATCGCCATGTATAAAAAACGGTTTGCTAAAACCTGTTTTTTCCGCATAGCCAATTACTGTATCAAAAAATATCTGTGGCGTTTGGCCTGTATAACCGCCTTCAACGTTTCCTTCAGAGCGCGCAAGCTCGAATGCCACTATTGCATCCAGTTCTTCCGCCGCTCTCATAATACCGGCGATAACATGCTTTATTCTTATATTGCATGCCATTATAATTACTTTCTTGTCTTTTAGGATATTGAATATCTTGTGTGAATCCAATAAACAAACCTTGCTCTTGGCACCCAGCTTTTTAATGATGCCCTCCGGCCTTTTCTCCATCACTTTTTCCAATGTATTTGTGCGACGCATGCTGAACTCCTTCCTTTTTATTTATGGAGAATTATATCACAAAGGATGTACAATTGTAAATATTTTATTTGACAAAAACGAAAAAAATTGGTATTTTAGTATAACTAACGAAAGGGGGATTAAATGGAAAATGTAAGTAAAAATTGGATACCTACTGTTGCATACATTGTTTTATTGCTGTCTATAGTTGCAATGTATTCGCAGAACGTGGCTGCCATGTCGGCCCAGCAGCAGCTTCAAGCCGATATCTCATATTTAAACCATAAACTAAAAGCGGTTAAGACAGACGATATGAAATTGGCTGAGCAGGCAAATAAGATAGAAACTCTGCAAAAAAGCCTGGATGAGGCGAACAATATAATAGAAACTTTAAATACCGAAAAGCAAACGCTCCTCAAGGGAGCTGAAAATCTCACGGGTAGTACGGAAATAACGCCGCCAGCAACAGAGGCAACGCCGCCAGCAGTAACACCAGCGCAATAAAATTTAATTTGAGGAATTTAATCTAAAAATTCTTATGGCTTTTTTATGAAGGGTTTTGTATATTAAGGCCGCGGATATTGTTTTTACGAAATCCCCGGGTATAAAGCAGAGGGTTCCCAGCATCAGACCTTTCTTAAATCCCAAGTGAATAAAATTCATCAGATAAGCTGTCCCTGAAAGAAGTATAAAAATTGAACCTACTGCCATTGCGAATACAACCCAACTAAACGTAGATTCTTTTTTAAAAGAAATTAGCTTCCCTATAATTAGCGGGGTTATGGTAAATCCTACCAAGTAACCTGCTGTCGGACCAGCTAAAGGCGCTAAGCCGCTGGCGTAATTCTGAAAGATGGGAAGGCCAGATGCGCCTAAGGCCAGATATCCGGCCTGGCTACAAAAGCCGAGCCTTGAACCTAAAATAGCTCCCGATAAAATAACAAAAAATGTCTGCAGCGTGATGGGGACCGGGGTGAAAGGGAGCGGAATTCTCACATAAGCGCCGATTGCTGTTAAAATAATAAAGCTAAGGACACCTATTACATTACATATTGCCTTGCTTTTAACGACATCTTTATTCAGCGCCGCTGCAATCGTATTTGACATTTTATTCAATCTCCTTTATAAGTTTTTTAGCTAGTTTCCTAGTTTTCGAAAGCATTTTTGTTTCTTTCAATATATCTCCTTTTTTATCTATGTTAGGAACGACCACCTTTCCATAAAATTCAAAATTAAGAACCTTGAATAATATTTTGACCATAACTATAGCACAATTGAACATTCTCGGCAAGCGGTATCCGCATACCGACAAAAACACCCCGTATCTTTTGTCCTTAAATTTTACGGGTTTCTTAAGTACAAAAAATCTGGCCCAGAATACCTGGCATCTATCGATCAATATCTTCAATTGTCCGGGAAGGCTTGTAAAATATATCGGACTTGCTATAACAAGACAATTTGCATCTTTAAGCTCTTCATACACCTTATCCATATCATCCCTAATGACGCACCGGCCTGTTTTAGCACAACGGCCGCAATTAGTGCATGGCTTTATATTGAGTTCGCTTACAATTATTTTTTTTACGGTAAACCTCTTCTTTTTGAATTCTTTTAGGAATTCTTCCAAAAGAAGTTCTGCATTTCCCCACCTTCTAGGGCTGCCTAATATAGCTAGGACCTTTTTCACCCCGTTAGACCTCCTTTATAATAATAAATCCCCCACTACACCCATCATAAGGTCTAACGGGGTTCATGATAACATCTCTACAAGTATTTTTTCAAGTTCTGACAGATGTTTTTCTAATTCTTTGCTTATGCATTTTCCAAAATCCGTATTTTTGGGTTGCATACACACCAAAAAAATATCCACTTCCTTAAGTTCGTGCCTTAGAAATTTTATAAAAAGATTTAACGACGAATCGTGCGTCGAGAGTCCCAAGTCGGCGATCTCCTTCGCTTCCAGGATATGAACATGGCCCGGTTCGGCTCTTAAATTTGCCGCATCTAGTACCAATAAAACTTGAGGGTTCGATCTGATAATCGGGCCTAAATAATTTTCCGGGGCTGTTCCGCATTCAAAAAGCGCCGTATTTTTAAGTCTGGTTTTTAACCGTTCGGTTAAAAGAACTCCAAACCCATCATCGCCCTTCTCAAGGTTTCCAATACCGACAATGGCAACCTTCTTTCCGTTTACGCATTTAATCAATTCTGATTTAACATCGCTTAAGGTTTCTTCCATACGCCCCCTAACTACTAGCCCCTAGCTACTAACTACTAGTCTTCAAACGTCGTTTTCCTGCGGCATTTGGCGCATATGATTTTCATGCGGTCACCGCGCGTAAGGCCTTCGATTACTGTCCTTCCCAGATCCTTGTCTACAATGCCTAAAACCTTTAGTTTAGACAAAAATAGCGTCGGGTTAGAGAAGGCAAGCGGGCCTATTTTTTCTGCTATCCAAACAAGATGGTCCTTGCATGCAATAATTTCTCCGCAATCCTGGCACAGTACAAGTTCCTTCTCAACGACGCTGGTGGCGTCTTTTCTGTCAAATGTAGATAATTCGAATTTTTGCGTCAACTGTATACCTTTTTCCGTTATACAATTAGCTTGGCAGTTTCCGCAGAATTGACAAACATCAAGATGCAGCGTTATCCGCCTTATCGGCTTGTTCCCTTCTGTTATATCTTCGTGCTCTATTGTATTCGCGGGACACACCTCTTCGCAAGCCAGGCAGCCGACGCAATATTTTTCAAAATATTCCGGCTTACCCCTGAATCTTTCAGCAGGTTTATGTGGAACTTTTGGAAAAGATGATGTATAAGGCCTAAAGAATAAAGACCTTAAAGCTTCTCCCAGTTCCCGCAGTTTTGGATATCTCATTTTGCGATTAATGTTTTTACTATATTAGACGAATGGCGCGCTATATTTCCTGTAAAGTCAAGCATATCAAAATACATATTTGATGCCCTTGGGTCGCACATCCCTTTAACAAGCCTTTCAGCGTGGGCCTTTCTATATCTTTCTATAAGGTCTTTGATTTTAAAGCCATTGGAGATAACTTCTTTCGCTTCAACTTCACCCTTAGGGTGCCTTAAAATCTTGATCATACCCGCTACCGAAACTTTCATCATATTATAAACCTCATTGAATTCTTCAACGCCTATATCAGGAAATAGCAACTTTTCCTGTATTTTTATTTCTATCCGCTCGATCAAACCCGCGCACTCATCCCCCATTCTCTCTAAACTCTCTATTACCTGCGACAATACTACAAGCTCTTCCTTAAAATCTTTATCAAAAGTCTGGCGAGAAATATTAAGAATGCCTTTGGTAAGGCTCTTTTCAAGGATATTGACCTCTTTTTCTTTATCTAGCGCCTCATCAAGGTACTCGGATTTATTTTCAATGAAACCTTTTGAGATCAAATCTATGATCTCCTCAACCTCTCTAGCCATATCGATGATATTACTTTTTAATTCTTTTAATTCCACAGATTCCCCTTACTTATTATCTTCGGCGTATGCATCGCAAACGCTGCCCTCCCAAAGCTTTACCCCTGACTTATGGGAGCCTCTGGCTATAGCGTGCGATGCCACCGGAGATGTCAGTATAAGAAATATCATGCATAATATAACTTTCATGCCTGCGGCTGTAAAGCCGATAACTAGTAATGTTCCGAATAGGATACTGCAGGTACCCATGGTAACGCACTTAGTGGCCGCTTGCAGGCGATTGTACGCGTCAGGAAGGCGCACAAGGCCCACGCAGCCTAGCAGATCAAAGACTAAGCCGATACTTATTAATATAAATCCTATAAGATCATTCATCGAAGCCCTTACCCTCTAAATATTTGGCGAGCGCCAGCGTGCTTATGAAACTCTGAAGCACCCATGCTATCCCTATATCTATATACCACGACCTACCCGTGGAAATCGTGAGTATTGCGCATAACCCAACGATCATGATGCCTAAAATATCTAAAGCCACGATACGGTCAGCGCCAGTCGGGCCTTTTCCTATGCGATATATACACATAAAAGACGCTAAAATAAAAATATAAATAGCCCTCCCAAGAAAACCTAGGCGCGGAAGGTTGTGATAGAAAAGAAAAGGCAGGGGTTTTAAAATAATAACGGCAAGCACCCCTCCGAAAACGAATACCCCTAAAATCCATCTAAGAATTTTTCCCAATTTCATATGTGAATTATATCCTATTCAAATATTTTCTTAAGTATTTTTTCAAAACGCTCAACAATAATTTTTGTGGCCGCTTCGACATCTTTCGACTTTACGTCGATCCAATGCACGTATAAAACACCTTCTTCCCTATTGACATCAACGACCAATGTCCCTGGCATAAGTGTTATAGAATTGGCCAAAAATGTAAGGCCCGTGTCTGTTTTCAGGCTCGTCTTCACTTTGACAATGCCGGGATTAATCGGCAGCGCCGGATGTATCACCCGATAGGCAACGTCAAAATTTGCCTTTACGCACTCCCATAAAAATATCGGAATATAATAAAATGCGAAATACCAGTAACGAAGAGGATTTTTTAAAATATAAGCCCTATATATAAACAAGTCGCCTGTTATGTAAGAAACAAAAACCGCTATGAAGAAACCCACAAGAAGATGCTGCCAATCCGGTTTCCAATTTAAAAAAATCCATATGATGAATGCTAAGATAAATAATATTATTTTGCTCTTTTTCATTTAAGCACCGCCTGTAAGACTACGGAAGAATATTTAGTTCCTTCCAAAATAACGTCTACGGCTTCTTTTAAAAAATGTTCATATACCCCAGGCGCAAGCAGGATTCCTCCGGTAATGCATATAACGGCCAAGGACGTCATAGATAGCTTAATCAGAAAAGGAGCTTCTTTTACGCTATTCGCCCCATCTTTCAGTTTGCCAAAAAATGCGTATTTCATAACTTTTGTAAAAGATGCCAATGTCAAAATACTTGCCAAAACAGCCAAGAAGGCGTACCCATATCTGCCTGCCTGAACTGCCGCAATGATAATAATAAATTTGCTCCAAAAACCATTGAAAGGTGGAATCCCTGATATTGCCATTGATGCTGCCAGGCATGTTCCGCTTGTCACCGGCATTTGTTCGCTTAGCCCTCCCATTTTTTGAAGGTCGCGCTTCCCTGTCGCATATTCTATCGAGCCGGAATTCAAGAACAAGAGGGTCTTAAAAACCGAGTGATTAAAAAGATGAAATAATCCGCCTAATATCCCGAGCGGCGTACCGAGCCCTATCCCCATAACAATGTAGCCCATTTGGCTTATAGAGTGATATGCTAAAAGGCGCTTAAAATCCCACTGCCCTATTGCCAAGATAACTCCGACAATCATAGACAAAGCGCCAAAAAACATAAAAATAGAAGACAATGCCTGATTCATTCCGATCACATTATAAAATATTCTAAAAATAGCGTACAAACCTAATGATTTTGTTATTGCACCTGCCAACATTGCTGATACGGGTGCCGGGGCCGAAGTATAGGCATCCGGCAGGCACCCATGAAAAGGCACGAGGCCTGCCTTCAGCCCGAAACCCATTATTAATAGCGCACTAATCATAAGAATAATGTTATTAGGGCCCTTTTGCGCCAATACATTGGATATATCCGCCATATTTAACGTTGAAGTGTAGCTATATAATAAAACTATACTGAGCAAAATAAAAAGCGAACCAACCCCGCTCATAACCGCGTATTTGAATGCTGCTTCCAGATCATGTTTTTCTGTTCCGAATGCGATTAGGGAACAGCTGGCTATAGATGCTATCTCAAGAAAGACAAATAAATTGAATATATCGCCGGTTATGACAACACCGTTAGCGCCTGCGATCATAAATAAGAAAAGCGTATAAAATTTCCATTTAGAAGTGAAACGCTCCACATAATTTATCGAGTAGATGGCGACAAAAAACGCCGCTAAATTAACTGTCGTAAGCATGAAGACAGTAAAACCGTCCAAGACCATTCCTATGCCCATCGGCGGTTTCCACGCGCCTACGTCATATACTAAAACCTTGTGAATATTTATCAATTTAACCGCAAAAAAAGAAACAAAAACCAGGCCTATAGTTATTATATTCGTGATAAGCGCGGGCAGCCATTTTATCTTTCTTGCGACGAGCGCAATAAGAAACGCCCCTGCCATAGGAACGGCTACAAAAAGCGGTATTATATCAACAAATAGTTTCATCCCCTAAGCTCCCTGATCTTCGTTATATCAAAAGTACCGTATTTGTCATATATCCGGAGGGCGATGCTTATCAATAGCGCTACGTTTGCCAAACCAATAGCTATCGCCGTAAGCACTAACGCTTGCGGCAGCGCATCAACCATATTCACTATCTTAGCGTCCGGCGCAAATATAGGAGAGCGGCCTTCCATGCGGTAAGCGGCCAATATAAAAAATAAATTCACGGCATACTCGGCTATGATAAAACCAAGAATAATCTTTATGATATTGCGTTTTCTTAAAATACAGTAAAGGCCTATACAGAATAACCCGAGACAAAGTAAATACACTTTCATAATACGACCTCGCGTGAATAACTCATTATTTTTTCTCAGCCTCAATTTTTAATAGAACTAAAGAAATAAATATGGCAAAAAGTCCGGCACCAACTTTAAGGCTTATAGCAATATTAAACAGCGGTATTATGCCGGCGCTAAAAAGCCTGAAAGGCTCCCCCTTGGCTATAAAGTTAAAAAAGAAATATCCGCCCGTAAACCCGAGGAGCGCTATCCCTAAAAATAATATGGCACCCATGCCTTCAAAAAAAGATGCCACCCCCTTAGGCAGTTTTTTTAAGGTAACTTCTTTACCGTATGCCAGCATAAGGTTAACGAAAGAAAGCGCTATAATCACCCCTCCGGCAAAACCGCCGCCAGGCGTAAGATGTCCGTGAGAGATGATATAGATGCCGTAAAGAAGCATAATACCAACCGTAAGACGGGTGATTGTTTTTACTATCAATGACATGCCCTTTTCGTTTGTTTTATTCATTTTCTTCGCTATCCTCTTCGCCTTCCTTTTTTACGCCTGATTTCCTAACGATCGCTAAAATACCTATGACTGTTGCAAATAAAACAGTTGCCTCGCCTAAAGTATCATATGCCCTGTAATCGAGTTCTATCGATGAAACTATATTAGCGGCTCCGGTTTTAGTCATCCCCTCTTTCAGGTATGTGCCGGCAACCCGCATAATCGGATAACCGAATTGAGGTAGATCTTTTAGGCATTTCGCCGCGACGAGCAAGAATACGCTTATAAAAATAACGGCAATAAGCGTGTTAAGAAACCATCTTCCGGTCGTTGAAAAAGGAAGGTCTCTTTTTAACGTAGCCCTAATTAATATGATAAGGCATAGAATTTCTACGACAAGCTGGGTAATAGCCACGTCCGGGGCTTTCAGCGTTATGAAAGCTATGCACAATAATAGCCCTACTGCCCCCAAGGCGACAATCGAAGAGAGTAAATCCTTAAGCTCCACCGCCAATATAGCTACTACGATCATCGCTCCCAATAATAGATATATCTGCATCATAAATCACCTGAACAATTTGTAAAACAAAAATAAAAGCCCGAGCAGGCACCACGCTAAATACGAAGGCAATACGCCATTATGAATAGAGCGGAGGACTCCGCTGAAACCGAAAGTTATTCTTGTTCCGATATTATAAATATCAAATACCTTTCTCTCGGCTAATCTATAAAATATCTTCAATATGCCCGCATCCTTGATCGTGTCGTAAAATTCGGTTCCTGAAACTCTCATGTCAGGATTTTTTTCTAAAACCTCTCCCCCTATGAAAGCATCTGAATCTCTCGTCCTGGCTATTGTGCCTATAAAATATATAATAAGGCCTAGAATAATTCCGGCCAGTATCAAAACCGTTGCGAGGCCGGCATTCCACACGCCGTAAAAAGAAACATTCTCCTTCAGGCTTGGAAAAATGAACATCTTAAGCGGTATACTATAAGCAAACACGCCAAAGATTACGCATAAAGATGCCAGAATTACTGCAGGGATCCACATTGTAGGGACAGTTTCCTGGTATTTCAAATCTGAAATTTTTTGTTTGGCGGACGGCTGGCCTAAAAATACTGAATGTATCAATTTCATAAAACTGGCAAGCGTCAATGCGCTCCCGAACATCGCAGCAACAAGCCACAATATCCAGGAATACCCGCCATTTTTGCCGGTCTCGATTATTCCTTGATAGATCATCCACTTAGAGACAAAACCGTTAAAAGGCGGAATGCCCGATATGGCAAACGAGGCTATTAAAAACGTGATGAATGTGATGGGCATGTATTTAGCAAAACCACCCAAATTTTCTAAATCAGTTGTCCCGGCTTTTTTCTCGACCGCACCGCCTGAAAGAAAAAGGCAACTTTTATATATCGCGTTATTCAGCATATGGAATAACCCGCCGGCTATTCCAACCGGGTTGCCTGTCCCTATCCCTAATACCATATATCCGACTTGGCTTACTGCATGATACCCTAATAATCTTTTGAGATCATGCTGTATAAGGGCCATCATAACTGCGGCTACGATCGTGAAACTGCCTATTGCCATTAAAATCATATTCATCGCTAAATCCATCTTGAACATATAAAGTGTAATTCTCGCAAGAAAATATATTCCCAGAAGTTTATCTAAAGACGCCGGCAAAAATGCGGCAACGGGGACAGGAGCATCCTCTGCGGTATCAGGGACCCATGTATGAAAAGGCATAACCCCTGCTTTTGCAAATGCCCCTATAGCCAGGCATAGATACGCCAAAATCGCTATTCTCGTATCCAAGGTTATACTCAACTGACTCATTTGCAAAGAACCTGAAATTCGCCATACAAGCGCCAATCCTAAAAGCATAATTGCATCCGACCCGCCGACTATTATAAAAGTCTTCTTGGCCGTGCTTGACGTGCGGTCTTTGTCGCCGAACCCTATCAATAAATAAAGAAGTACCCCTAAAAATCCCCAAAATACCATAAATAATAAAAGATTTTCAGAAAAAACAGCGCCAAGCGCGCTTATCGACGTAAGGATCAGATAGAGATAATAAAAAATAAGATTTTTTCTCCGGCGCATAAACCCGGAAGAATATAGCAACACTACGGCCGTAAAGAAAATTATGAATATGGCTACAAAAACGGATAGCTTATCAAATTTAAAAAACTCTTGTTTTAACATTATTCGATACCCATTTCTTTTTTAAGCAAAGCTGTTTTTTCTTGCGAGAGTTTTATCAATTCCCTACTTCCCATGACTTCTTTGTTCGATTTTGCGTCTATAACGGTTAGCCTCTCTGTGCAACAATAGCACGGGTCTATCGCAGCAAGTATGATAGTGGCATCCGTAACTGTCTGGCCGACAATTGATTTCTTAAAAGTAGGAAAATTCATGAATGTCGGCGCTCTTATCTTATGACGGACCGCTGAGTTCGACCCGTCGCTCCTCACGTAGTGTATAACCTCGCCTCTTGGCGCCTCGGCGCGGCCTATACCTTCGCCCGGCGGTATATCTTTTGGCTTGGAGTCTATTTCACCTTTCGGCATATTCTCTAGGCACTGTTTTACTATTTTTAAAGATTCCAATGTTTCCAAAACCCTTACAACTGTCTTTGCGAATACATCTCCTTCTTGTCGCACTATAACTTTCCAATCTAGTTTATTATAAACAGCATAGGGATCGTCTCGCCTCACATCAATATCAACTCCGGACGCTCTTGCCGTTGGGCCGAGCGCGCAATAATTTATAATATCGTCCTTTGTCAAAACTCCGACCCCTTTTGTGCGTGCGTGAATGACCGGGTCGTCCAAGACGGCGCCTTTAAGCATAATAACTTTATCTACTACTTTATCAAGTTCCCGCGTAATCCATGGAAAGTCTTTTTCATACATATCCCGTCTCACGCCGCCGACCTTCATCATGCCATAGTGATTCCTGTTTCCAGAAATAGTTTCAAAAACGTCAAGAATGGATTCTCTATACTTCCAAGCCCACATGAAAATTGTATTATATCCGAGAAAATGGCCTGCCAAGCCTACCCACAAAAGATGAGAATGAATCCTCTCCAGCTCGGCGATTATCGTCCTTATGTAAAGGGCCCTTTCAGGCACTTCTATATTAGATATATTTTCAACGGCCTGCACAAAAGCAAGAGGGTGGCTTGTCGAGCATATACCGCATATCCTTTCCACAAGATATGCCGCTTTATCAAACGATTTAGATTCGGACAGTTTCTCTATTCCCCTATGATTATACCCGATCCTGACATCTATATCGATGACTTTCTCCCCTTCCACCAGAAGCTGATAAAATTCCGGCTCTTCTTGCAGTGGGTGATATGGGCCTATAGGTATTATAGTCCTATGGCTCATCCCGTTAGACCTCCCATATAAATTAATGTAACCGTTTTCATGAACATAATCATATAAAGAATTCTTCTAAATATAAAATCGAACATACACAAAGTTTCTTTAAAAGGTCTAACGGAACTCATTCTTATAATCCTTCCTCAAAGGGTGTTTATCAGAGGGCCAATCGTCCGGTAACAGCAGGCGCTTGAGATTCGGATGCCCGATAAAATCTATACCAAAAAGTTCATGCATCTCGCGCTCGATCCATTCCGCTCCTATAAATATCGGCGTAATAGAGTCGACCTTGACCCCGATCCTTTCTTTCATAAAGACACGGAATGAAACGATCATTCCGTATTGATCGAATGAAAAATGGTACATAATTTCAGTCCCATCCGGTCTGTCAATAGCGCTAGCTATGCTGAATCTCGCGCCTAATTTTTTGAATATAAACGTAACTGTTTCGATCAAGTCTTTCGGTTCTATGTCTATATAAACACGTTTTTCTGACTTCTCGTAGAATTTTTTAATTTTATTACCTAAAACGCCTTGTATATTTTCTAGAATCTCTTTTCTATCCATTATCCTCTGCTCCCTACCTACTGCCTACTAACCCCTAGCTACTTTTTCTAATCTTCTCTATCACCTTTGTCACACCCGCAATTATTGCCTCAGGTTTTGGCGGGCATCCCGGTATGTAAACATCCACAGGGACGACTTGGTCCATAGGCACGGTTGCCGTGTAGCTGTCCTTAAAAATACCCTGACTGCACGCGCATGCCCCTATCGCTACTACAATTACCGGTTTTGGCGCCTGTTCGTATGCGCGTTTAAGCCTGGGCGCGCATTGCTTTGTAACTATCCCTGTGCAAAGCAGAATATCGGCGTGCCTTATACTGCCGGCTAAAACCATTCCGAATCTTTCAATATCATAGCGCGGTGTAAGGCAGTCTATTATTTCTATATCGCAGTTATTGCAGCTACCTGTTGCTACGTGAAAAACCCATGGAGATTTTAATAATGCTTTTAATTTTAAGTTCATATGGTTACTCTTAAATTCGAAACCCGAAATCCGAAATTCGAAACAAATCCGAAATTTGAATATCTGAATGTTCAAAACCTAACGTTTTGAACATTTGAATTTTCGTCATTAGATATTGTTTCGTATTTCGTGCTTCGAATTTCGTATTTTTCATTTATAACCCCATACACGCCAATACAACCGCTATTATCGCCAGTACCGTCAATGGCCCCCAAAAGAATTTCAAGGCCTGGTCAACCCTTAGCCGGGGATTGGTATTTTTTATTATAGAAACCAATGCAAGGAGTCCGATATATTTAGAAATTCCCCATACTATATTTATTCCGTCAGTCGAAATTCCTCCCAGGAACATAACAATTAAAAATATGGGCAGAGTAAAAAGCATCATGGCCTTTGTCAATTTTATAATAGCCAGGGGCGCTCCTGAATATTCGACTATCGGCCCGGACATAAGTTCTGTTTCCGCCTCAGGAATATCAAAAGGCGCCAAGGACAATTTTGCCTGAAGGACAAAGATGACTACAAAAAACGCTATCATGCCCGAGAGGTTTTTTACTATCAACCCATTTCCGAGCTGATAAGTTAAGAGCTCCCCTATTCTTATCGCCCCGCTTGTCTTTATAATAGGGACGATTATCGCTAATAAGAACGGCAACTCATACGAAAGAATGAGTTTCATTTCTCTTGACGCTCCAAGAGAGGCTAGCGGATTGCGTGAGGCAAAACCTCCTATCATAAGGCCTATTGAAGGAATAGTTAAAAGATATATGACAACAATAATATCTCCTACGAAACTTTTTGACGGGTTTAAATCAACCATCCATACAATCGTCGATACCAACGTTACGCTCGCCAAGCTTACCAAAGGCGCCGATAGAAATGTCAATTTTGAGGCACCCTTGGGTACAATTGTTTCTTTTCCTAAAAGTTTTAGTATATCTATAAACGGTTGATACCACGGAGGGCCGACTCTCCACTGAAGCCTTGCGGTAAGCTTGCGGTCAACCCAGCTTGCTACTAAACCGCATATGGCTGTAAATAAAAATCCCGGAAATATTAAAAAATAAAGTAAATTTTTCATTCTTCCCCAACCCCTAATCCCTAACTACTAACTACTAATTCACACCCTATCCCATTTCTTAACTTTAACAAGAATGGCATCGCTCATGGAGTATATACCATTCTTTTCATCCGGATGGAAATCCCCGTATTTTATCCCTCCGGATTTGCATGTCATGACGCAGAGCGGTACGGTACCATTCTGTAATCGCCCCACACAATAATCGCACTGAGATATAAGATACGGTATTGTCTCCGGGTAAATAGTGCCGAATGGGCAAGCGTGGCTGCAAGTTTTGCAGGAAACGCATCTCATTGAATAGCGTTTCAATATATTATTCTCATCTTTTTCCAAAGCGTCCTTCGGGCACGATGCAACGCACGGCGCGTCTTTGCATTTTCTGCAAACAACAGCAAAATTTACAAGTTCATAAATTCTTACTAAACCGTTATTGTTCGGGTGATAAAAATACTCGCATTCTATTTTTGCACTTTTATCCTGTTCCAACATGTCCAAATCTATAAGTAACCGTTTCATTTCTTTCCTAATCGCTATACGCTAACCGCTAAACGCTGTTTTTAGTCCCAAACTTCCGGCAAATCCTTAAGCTTGTCATAGGTAAAAACCGGACCATCCTTGCAAACATAATACTTCCCCATCCTGCAATGCCCGCATTTACCTATACCGCAACTCATATTTTTTTCCATAGAAAGATATATATCCTGCGGTGCGTAACCGATATTGATCAATTTAAAAGTAGCAAATTTCATCATAATAGGCGGGCCGCAGACTATAGCCACGCTATTTTTTATATCTACTTCGAGATTATCCAATAAGGTAGTTACGAGGCCTACTCTGCCTTTCCATGTCTCGTCGCCAACATCCACCGTTATTTTAACATCGACTTTTTCGCTAGACCTGGACCATTCCTCAATCTCTTTCTTGTAAACTATGTCTTTTGGCGTTTTGGCTCCGTATTTCAGTATTATCTTTTTGAAACTCGCGATTTCATTGAATAAGGCATATAAAAGGCTTCTAAGTGGAGCGAGCCCCACACCGCCTCCAACAATAAGCACTTCTTTACCCTTGAATTCACCTAAAGGATAACCCTTACCATAAGGCCCCCTGATTCCCACTTTGTCTTTAAGGCGCAACTCGTGCAGTTTTTTCGTAACCCTTCCGGTATTCATTATTGTAATACCTATATATTCCTTCTCGCTTGGATTTGACGACGGAGTAAACGGCGCTTCGCCAAACCCGGGGATTGCCAATTCCACAAACTGGCCAGTTCTAAAAGAAAATTCTTCCTTTGGTTTAAAAATGAATGTCTTTATGGCTGCGGTTTCTTCGGTTATATCAATAACTTCGGCTTCTATAGTTTTATACGGATTATCCATTTTATCTCGGTTTTAAGCTTATCGCACCAGAGATCTTGCTTTACAAGTTAATAGGCACGATATCTCTAGCGGGACTTACACGCCTCTTTCAATATTTCGCGCAGGTCTATATCGCCGGGACAGGTTTCGATGCACCTGCCGCACCCTGTGCACGCGTATAATCCCAAAATCTCAGGAAAAAAATCAAATTTCTTCACAAATCTATTTCTTAACCTTGCACTAAGATGTTTCCTGGGATTTGCCCCGCCTGCAACTTTAGCGAACCGCTTGAGAAGGCAGGAATCCCAAACCTTCAAACGCTGATATTTATCCTCTGCGTTTTGGTCTACGAGAAAAAAACAATGGCAAGTCGGGCACACTGTATTACAGCCTCCACATTCAACGCATGTTAAGGCGAAGTTAGTCCAAAGTTCCGATTTAAAATTAGACTGCACCCCTAGTTTAAAAGAATCTTTTGGGGGAAGCGCCATTCGGCATATACTCGCTTGTAATTTATCTAAAAACTCCTTTTTTCTTTGTTCCGATTCCTCCATCTGCTCGGCTGTAACTTTGTTTATCGGGATACCCGATTTCGCCAATATCTTATCGCCTTTTTGTGAACCTACTGTGATGATAAAACCTTCATTTAGTTCGCTGAAATTTAAATCAAAATTCTCTTTGGGGAAGGGCTCTACGCCTATACCCAAGCAGAAGCATACGTCTTTAAATGAAGTACAATCTCCGGATATAAGCAAAGTCTCCTCTCTCGTCTTTTTGTAAAAAGGATCTTTAAATTCGCCTTCCAGAAATACATAATCTAGGATTTTAAGGGCTTGCAGATCACACGCTTTGGCGCCGAGTATCGCGCTGGGCTTTGTCTTTTCTGAGTTGAAATTGTTTAAGATTTTTTCTTTAGATTTAAATATGAACCCTTTCAGGGGTTCGGCGGGCCTATGTCTATTTATTATAATTTCGTCTGAGTTTTCAGGATCGAACCGCGTCCAATAAAGATTACTTCCCTTTTCTTTTATTACAAACAACTCAAAAGCCTGTTGTATAAAATTGAGCAGATTATTTATTTCGTTTTTTTTTACAAAATAGCTTACCATCTTCTCCTGTCCTTAAACGTATTAAAAGTAAAGTTTATTATAACATAACCCCTCTAGCTGTCAAGGCTAAAGATAGAAATGCATTGCTAAAATTGCCTTATAGTGATATACTTTTTTTGATATTGGGCATATAAATGGACAGCGGCTTAAAAAATCAGGCACATTGGATTTCGGCATTACGACTTTTTTATCTACTGAACGCATTGCTTGCGACTGTCACGTTTATTATATTTCACAAATATATAGGCATAATGCTGGTTGGAATCAGCTTGCCGCCCATAGGGTTGTTCTTTGCAGAATTCCTTTTTATCTTGTTACCGCTCTATATGTACATTGCTTTTGAAAAACCCGGGCCTGGATTATTCTCTATCGTTTTGTCCTATCATTCGTTCTTTATAATTAATAGCATATTTACTATTTACGACGCCCTGCATGATTCATCCGTCATCCCCCCCCTGCTTCAATTAGTAAATATAAACGCGGAATCGCTTGACGACGGTACTGGCATAGGATATACTCTTAATCATATAAGCGTTCATACCTTAAATATTTTCGTAGGATTTGTGATTTTATTCTATATTTTGCTTAATTATAATCTATTTTTTAAAAGGAGCGAACAAAAATGAAGGAAAGAAGAAGGGCTGTACGTTTTAAGGCATCATTTGATATAGAATATACTACCAAGGGTATAATCGAAATAGGCTCAAAGACTAAAAGCAAGGATATAAGCATATCCGGCATACAGTTTCCAATTAATAGATTAATAAAAAAGGGGACTAAATTAAAAATAGAGATAAACCCCCCTCATGAACAAACGCCAATTGTTACGCATGGCAAAGTTGTGTGGGTCAAGGAAAGCACGGACAGGTATAATGAAAACTTGGACGCGGGAATAAAGTTCTCAAAGATAGACCTGGGCGAGCAATATAAGCTTTTGAAAATATTAAAAAATTGTGCCGCAAGTTATAAAAAAGAATAGGTTGATCCGATGAACGAAAAAATAAGGTTAACCCTGCAAAGTAGGATAACAAATTTTATAATAATATTTGTAATACTTTTAATCAGCGCCTTCACCATAATCCAAGTAGATAACCAGCTTAAAACCGTTACAAATTACAATTCATATAGGGCTAAGGTAAGCGCATTATTTATAAAAGTCACTATTAATAAAATTTTAGAAAACGTAACATCCCCTACCGAGGTAAGCAATATACTTACCGAGTCTCTTAATTCCCTCGGGAAAAGCGGGCTTATAGAAGATTGGATCGCCACATCAAGAGAAAATCGTATCATCGCATCTTTAGACCGCTCGCTGATAGGGAAGCCAATCATACCTGAAGAGGCAGGAACAGTAAAAGAGGTGTTTGAGTCGATAGGAAAAACAAAAGAAATTTTAAACTACATAGACAGACCTACAAAGACGCTTTTTATGTACATTCCCATCGCTGCGGGAAACGCCGAAAATTATGTTGTACGGACGACCTTCTCATTAGGAAATATGCAAGAAGTCCTTAAGCAGGCTTATATACCTATAATATTCACGGTCATAAGCGTAATATTAATAGTAGTTGCGTTTGGTTTTATACTTTCAAGGACCATTGTAGGGCCTATTACGCTATTAAACAAGGCTACTAAAGATATAGCGAGCGGAAATTTTGATTTGAGCGTAAATCTCACAACAGGAGACGAGCTTCAGGAATTAGCGGATACATTTAACGATATGGCAGTGGCTTTGAAAAAAATGAAAGAACGCGCCGAGAATGCAAATCCCCTAACCAAGCTTCCCGGAAATAACGTAATCCGCGAAGAAATAGAAAAAAGGATAGATAAAGGAGAAAAATTTGTTGTAGTACATGCCGATTTGGATAATTTTAAGGAATTTAATGACGAATACGGAATTCATCGAGGAGACGAGGCGATAAAAATAACGAGCTCTGTAGTTCAAGATGCTTTAAAAAAGAAGGGGGCACCTAATGACTTCTTAGGCCATAGCGGAGGAGACGATTTCGTATTTGTATCCTCCGTTGACACTACCGATGATGTTTCGAATTATATTATACAAGAGTTTGATAGAAGAATCCGGCTGCTTTACAAAAAAGAGGATCTTGAGCGGGGCTATATCGTAACGAAAAATCGCGAAGGAAAAATAACTAAATTTCCTATCATGACTATATCTTTGTCAGGCGTAAGCAATTTATACCGCCCGCTAGAAAGTTACGCGGAAGTGACTAATATAGATGCGGATGTCAAGAAGAAGGTAAAATCTATCCCTAAAAGTGTTTACTTCTTAGACAAAAGAACTAAAGAAAGGGTTCCATCAGCTTCCGATACCAGTAAAAAAGAGTCAGACACCTAAAGTTTAACCTCCATTGCCCTGACCGGGCAAGCCCTTACACAAAGTTCACAGGCAATACATTTCGCAAGATCAAAATCCACTTTCATGGTCTTTTTATTTATACTAAGTGCTTCTGTCGGGCATACGCTAATACAGACTCCGCAATGAGTGCATCTTGCGTCATTTCTTCTTACGTCGTTGCTCAGCGGCTGGATCTTTACGCCTAAATCCGTAAGATACTTAACGCCTTTAGCGTAATTTTCCTTATTGCCCGTGATCTCTAGAACTAAAAGGCCCTGCTCATTTGGCATAACCCTTGCCTGGAGTATATTAAACACGAGATCGTATTCTTTCACTAGTTGGTAAACTATGGGTTTATCCAACAGCTTGTGCGGAAATGTGAGAACTAATCTTTTTGAAACCATAATTCCTCCTTATTTATATAGAAACTAATTTCACTTCTCCCCAGCCTGCAAGCTTGTCACCTATTATAATGACAGCGCCCATGACTCCTTTAATGGATTTTGCGCAATCTATCCCCTTTTCAACGTCAGCTGCCGTCTTCACTGCATTCCCAACTCTGGTCGCCGCACAATCTGCAAGGGCTGTATTTTTGGAAACAATAATAGTCGCATCGGTAAGGCCGAAACTTAAAGAGTGCCCCACTGTTCCGCTCGAAGTACACACGCCTATAGGCGTGTCCTGCGGGGTTATTTCTATGCCTATTCTTTTTGTAAATTTAGATTTTCCGGCGAACACCCCTAACACTCTAGGTTTATTGATTTTCAAAAATATATCTCCGCCGTTTTCTACGATAACTTCTGTTGAAAATTTTAAGAGGCCTCGTCCCACATACTCTGAAACAGCTCCGGCCACTCCAGCCATGGGGCCTACATCGCTAGAGATGGCTGCCCGCAACATATCCTTAACTATGGCCGGCGCGGCATCGTTATCTTCAATAGGAATAAGTGAAGTCCTGAACTCGGGATACCGGCGTATATAACCTTCGATGTCTTTTCTATATTTTAAAGCTAGCTCTTTAGCCTCTTTTTCCAAAACCCTATCTGCCAATATCAAAAGATCTGTTTCTTTTTCTGCGACATTAAAGGGGGTCAAATCCTCCGCATTCACCCATTTTCTATAAAAAGGCGCTTCCTGCATCTTGTCCTTTTATTTT
>Ga0210051_1001100_pt1 | contig 27156 bp, 39 predicted proteins | sample CryGey092014_all_FD_185464 | JGI IMG/M metagenome (GOLD analysis project Ga0210051, IMG submission 185464) | Groundwater microbial communities from aquifer - Crystal Geyser CG23_combo_of_CG06-09_8/20/14_all (SPAdes) (version 2) | ecosystem: Environmental > Aquatic > Deep subsurface > Groundwater...
CTCGGCCCCGGCCCGAGAAATTTCCTGGTGTTTTTTGAAAGCTTCTTCAAAACCTTTTTTACTAAACTTTACTCCATACTCTCTTGCTAACTCCTCGGTCTGCTCTGGAGGAATACTGTAGGTTTCGTAAAGACGGAAAACCTCTTCACCAGTAATATAACCTTTTTTTGATACTTTTTTGAACTCTTTAATTCCCTTCTCCAATGCCTTACTAAATTTTTCTTCCTCTTTTTGAATTACTGTTAGAATATCGGCTTCTTTAGATAAAATCTCGGGGTAAATATCTTGATAAGTTTCGATTACTTTTTGGGCCAGGGGGATGAAAGAGCCTTCTTTCAAATTTAAAACCATTCCGTATCGAATAGCTCTTCTCAAAATTCGCCGCAAAACATAACCCTGCTCAACATTGGAAGGCAAAACCCCCTCGGCTATTAAAAAAACTACTCCTTTAATATGGTCAGCGATGATTCTATGGGGTCTAGGGTTTAGGGCATAGGGTTGAGAAGAATTTTTTTTGATTTCCTTAATAATTGGTTCAAATAAATCGGTCTCGTAAACAGAATTTTTTTTCTGGACCACCATAGCCAATCTTTCTAAACCCATTCCTGTATCAACTCCTTTTTGGGGCAATGGACTCAATTTCCCATTTTGGCCCTGATAGTATTCATTAAACACTAAACTCCAAACCTCAATAAATCTTCCGCAATCACAATTGGGTAGACAATTTTTCCCTTTTTCACAGCTCTTTCCGGTCAAATCATAATGAATTTCCAGAGTAGGACCACAGGGTCCTTCTCTGCCGGTCGGTCCCCAAAAATTATCTTCTCTGCCAAATCCATAAACCTTGTCTTCGGGGATTTTCAAATCCAATAAAATTTCTTTGGACTCTTTATCTTTAGTAAGGTTGTCTTCTCCCCTAAAAAAAGTAAACCATAAGTTTTTAAAAGGGATTTTTAAATCTTTTGTCAGATATTCTATAGCCCATTTAATTGCTTCTTCTTTAAAGTAATCACCAAAGCTAAAATTCCCCAACATTTCTAAAAAAGTCAAATGTTTTTTATCTCCGACGCTTTCTATGTCTGAAGTTCTAAAACATTTTTGGCAAGAAGCCACTCTTTTGCCAAATGGAGAAGTTTTTCCTAAAAAATATTCTTTGAATTGCTGCATCCCGGCGGTGGTAAATAAAACGGTCGGGTCGGTAGCTATAAGGGAAGAAGAAGGCACTATTTTGTGCCCTCTCTTTTCAAAAAAATTTAAAAAAGATTGACGCAACTTTTGAGATGAAATCATTAAATTAACTCTTTAACTCTATTTCTGCTTTTTCTTTCTCAACCTCTCTTCTTTTTTCTTCCAATTTTAACAATTCGGAATTTAGTTTGGCTAACTTAGCTCTGGCTTGAAAAATATCACTCTCAATTTCTCTAATCTGTTTCTCTTTTTCTTTAATGCCCGCTTCTATTTTTTCTTTTTCTTCAAATCTCTTTTCCATTTCTTTTCCCAATTTTGAAAGTCCTTCGGTAAATTTTTCTAATTTAGTTAAATAATCTTTTTCCATAGAATAAAGATGAATTATTTTTAGGTATAGCGGTCGGCAACAGTTGAAGCGGCGAAAGAGTCGGGTTTTATTTTTGCTTCGAAACCATTTCCTCTAATAAGGCCTACCACCTCTTTTATCATGTCTTTGGTCTCTCCTTCTTGACCAATATCGGCATGAATATAACGCAACTGATAATTAACTTTGTTTACTAAACTCTTCCTTTTCTTCTCAAGCTTTTCTCTTAAAACTAAAGCTAATTGACAAGACAATAAAATCTCTTCTAAAATACGCTCTTTCCAATTGTAAAATTTCTTTTGATATTTTACTCTTTTAAGAAAAAATCTCCCTCCTTCCCCTACCCGCAAAACCACTACCGCTACTGGAAAATGGGGAGTTTCTCCAGAAGAAGAATCACAACCAACAATAATATCATAAAATTTCTCAGACTTTTCTGAGATATAATTGAACATCTCTTCAATCATTTCCTCTAAAGAGAGTGTGCCTCGGGTAGGATTATAAAAATGGTTTTGGAAAGTTTCTTCCATGCTTATTTGAATTTAACAGAAATTTATTTCAGGGTCAAGTTTTTAATAAGTTTAACAAATTCTTTGGCATCTAAAGAAGCGGCTCCAATCAAAAGACCATCCATTTTTGCCTCTTTAATATAATCTGAAGCATTTTGAGAATTAACACTTCCTCCGTAAAGAATTCTAATTTTTTGAGCCAATCTGGGGGTATACAATTTGCCGATTGTTTTTCTTATAAACAAACCCATAATCTGAGTTTCAGTAAAATCACAGGGTTTTCCTGTTCCAACAGCCCAAATTGGTTCATAGGCAAAAATTATATTTTTAATTTCCTTTTTGGGAATCTTCTCTAGACCTTTCAGAATTTGAGACTTTAAAAAATCAAAAGTTTTTCCCCTGTCGCGCTGTTCTCTATTTTCTCCAATACAAAAAATTGGAAAAAGTTTGGCTCTTAGGGCTGCTCTTATTTTTTTATTTATCATCTCATCAGTTTCTGCCAGATATCTTCTCCTCTCAGAATGACCAATGATTACATATTTACAACCAAGATTTTTTAACATTGAAGGGGAAATCTCCCCGCTAAAAGCTCCTTTTTTCTCCCAAAAACAATTTTGAGCTCCTATCTTGAAACTTGAAACTTGCCTGCCCCCTGGCCCCTTTCTTCTGGAGGAGGGAGTGCTTCGGGGAAACTTGAAGCTTGAAAGATAAGGAAATGGTGGACAAATCACTACTTCCACTTTTTTAACATTTCTTATCCCCCTTTTAACTGAATTTAAAAGAAGCTTAGCTCCTTTTAAGCTTTGGGGGTTCATTTTCCAATTGGCAATAATGAGAGATCTCATACTTTTTGTTTTCTAAGATAGGCAGCGGCCTTTTCGGGTTCAATAGTAGAAATTTCCATTCCTGCCCCCAACTCAAAGCCGGCCCAGGTTGACGTTTTGGGTAAAATAGTCCAATGCCAGTGATAAAAATCGTAATTCTTACCATCGCAAGGAGTGGTATGTAAATAGAAATTATAGGCAGGCTCATTTAAGCCCTTGGAGAGTTTAGCTAAAGCCACTCGAAAAGCTTCAGATAAGTACAATTTTTCTTTCTCGGTAATCTTTTCAAAATAAGAAAGATGTTTTTTGGGCGAGATTATAATTTCAAAAGCTACTTTTGAAGCGAAGGGGCAGAGGACTAAAAATTCTTTATTTTCAAAAACAATTCTTTTTTTACTTTCTCTTTCCCATTTATTCATCCCGCAGTAAATACATTCTTTGTAACTCTTTACAAATTTTCTGGCATTAGATAAAGCTCTTTTTAAATCAACATCAATTAAGGGAACAGCTAAAATCTGAGAGTGGGGGTGAGCAATTGAAGCTCCTGCTTCCGGTCCCTGATTGTGAAAAACGGTAATATAATGAACAAAAGGTTTTTTCATTAATTCTAAATATCTAAACTGATAAGCATCGATTACTTCCTTAATTTGCTTTGCTGAAAACTGAGCCATCTGCTTTTTATGGTCTCTGGTAATTACCACCTCGTGGTATCCCAGAGCATTCATAATTTTATAAATCCATTCTCTTCTCTCATCCAAATCTTCATTACTGATAAAGGCTGGGAATTTGTTAGGAACAACAACTGTGGTCCAATTTTTAGGAATCCCCTCCTGGAGAGGTATTCTCTTACCTTGAGCCAAAATCAGGGTTGGTTTTTTTTGAGTAGAAATCTGGCAAAAAGGACAAGAGCTTTCGGGAATAGCTTTACCCCTCTTTCTTTTCTGTTTAAAGCTTGCCGGTCTTCTAGCTCTGCCAGTGGCAATAATAATCCAATCCCCGGAAACCAAATCCAATCTTAATTCGGATGGAAATTTAGGTTTTTTCATAAACTCCTTTTATCAAATTTAATCTTATTTGGAAAACCTCAAAAAGCATTTTGACCATATTTTTGAATTTCACCTTACTTTCCGGGTCATTTCTCCAATAGACCGGGATTTCTTTAATTTTATAACCTAATTTTTTACCAATCACTAAAACTTCTGGGTCAAAGGCGAAACGATTTATTAGACATTTGGGGAAAATATCTTCAACTGCTTTTTTGCTGAAACACTTAAACCCACATTGAGTATCTAAAATTCCCCAGGTTCCGCAAATGATTTGAGTAAGCAATCTAAAGGCCTTACCTAAAATCATTTTTCTTAAAAAGGGTTGAGGGGGGTCCAAAATTGCCCCTTTTACATCTCGCGACCCAATAACAATGTCGTAACCTTTTTCAAATTCTGGCCACATTTTTTCAATTTGATCAATGCTGGTGGAATTATCAGCATCAGTAAAAATCCTATAATCCCCTTTTGCCCCAAGCATCCCTTGTCTGACCACAAAACCTTTGCCCTGATTTTCTTTATTATCAATCAATCTCAAACGTGCAACACCCGACGTTGCACGTTTTGCAACTTCAGCGGTTTTATCTTTAGAACCGTCATTAACAACCAAAATTTCGTATTCATAGCTCTGTTTTTTCAAATAATTATCAATTTCAATCAAGGTTTTTAGCAACCTCTTTTCCTCATTATAAGCTGGGACAATAACTGATAGATACATTTTATTTAGCATATTGTTCTAAGTTTAAAATTGCTTTTTCGAAGGTCTTCTTTTTTAATTTTAAACTAAACATCAAATTCCAGAAATTTAAAACACCCCTAAACCACAGTCCCCTTCCGGGATTTTTAACTGTATTTTTTATTTCTCTTTCTGAATAAATTTTAAAAAGCCATTTTAAATCTTCCCAAGTCCCATAATTTAAGGCCTGCAAGATTATATAATTTTTATCTTTTTTCAAATCTAAATCGTTCACATCAACTGACCAAAAAAGCCATTGCATTTTTTTAGGAATTTTAGATTTTATTTTAGCCATTTTTTTCGATATTCATTTGTTTTTTTAATTAAAATTTTTTTGACCTTTGGCCAAGAAACATATTTAAATAAATAAACTCTCCTTTGATATTTTTTCTTCTCAGCATCATCAAAATAAGTTAAACCTCTAACTGCTGAATATATATTAAATTTGGGATATTTCTTCTTTAGCCATTTAAAAATCTCCTCTAAAGGAAATTCTTCTAACAAAAAATAAATATCATAAAAATCCCTCTTTATCCCACGGTCAGCAATAGCGATTAGTTTCATTGCCGCGATGTCTTTTGTTGAAGCAATTGAGGGAAAATCGTTAAATTCAACTCTCGGAAAAATCAAGGGATAAGGATAATGGAAAAAGCTGGCAGCTACTTTATCTAATTTCATAATTAAAGTCCCTTCGCTTCCCTCAAGAAAAATTGCTTCTTCAAATTTCTTTTCTAATTCTTGCCTTAATCTCTTGTAACCAAATGTTTTTGAAGTATAAAAATCTAAATCCTGCGAAGTTCGATGACCAAGTTGAAAAGCCAAGGCCGTTCCCCCAGCCAAATAAAATCGATATTCTTGCAAAAAGCCTAATTTTTTTAAAACTTTAATTTGATTTCGATTTAAGCAACCTAAATGCATTAAATTATTCTACCATAATTTTTTTTGTAAACAAAACGGGGTGGCTAAGCTTTTGGTTATCACCGCCCTCTTTTGAGAAAACGACTTTTTTCATTTCTTAAATTCTGTTAATAGCTGGCAACCGGTTTTGGTGACGGCTACAGTGTGTTCAAAATGGGCTGATAAAGAATTATCTTTGGTTTCAAAACCATAACCATCTTTTGATTTTTTAATTTTCCAATCCCCTATTGTAACCATTGGTTCTAAACAGAAAACCATTCCCTCTTTGATTTTGGGTCCGGTTCGCCTCTTGCCATAATTTAAAATCTGAGGATCCTCATGAAGTTTTTTGCCAATACCATGACCGCATAAATCTCTAACAACATTAAAGCCCTGACTCTCAACATATCTCTGAATGGTATTGGAAATATCTCCAAAAGTGTTACCAATTCTGGCTTTTTTAATTCCTCTTTTTAAAGCCTTTTTGGTAACCTTTATCAATCTAGCTCTCTCTGGTTCAATTTTACCCACTGGCAAGGTCACTGCCATATCACTATGAAAACCCTTGTAAAAAACTCCTAAATCTAAAGAAATAATGTCTCCTTTTTTTAATTTATAATTTGAGGGAAGACCGTGAACAATCACTTCATTGATTGAGGTACAAAGACAGGTTGGAAAACTCTCGTATCCTTTAAAAGAACATTTTGCTTTGGATTTTAAAACCAGGCTTTCGGCAAGCCCGTCTAATTCTTTAGTGGTAATTCCTGGCTCAACCTTTTTTTCTAATTCTCTCATAATTTTTGCCAGGATTTTACCACCCTCAGCCATTATTTTCATTTCCTCTGGAGATTTTATTGTAATCATCTACCGAGCTTCCGAAGGAAGCGAAGGTGAAGAAGAGGACAAAGTCCTCATCGCCAACCGAGCTTCCGAAGGAAGCGAAGGTGAAGAAGAGGACGAAGTCCTCTTCGCCAACCGAGCTTCCGAAGGAAGCGAAGGTGAAGAAGAGGACGAAGTCCTCATCGCCTTAAACTTTTTAAGACCCGCTTGAAAACTACTTCTACTGAACCTTTGCCATTTATCTTTCTTGTCCTTAGGCCTTGCTTTTTAAAATATTCGATTAAGGGAAGAGTCTTTTCTTTATATTCTTTTAATCTCACTTTAATGGTTTCGGGTTCATCCAAACCTTTTCTCCTGACCAACCTTGAACCATCTAAAGGACATCTTTTAAGTTGAGCGGTCTCTTTGGCATAAATGATTGGGTGACGCATCAATTGACAAATCCGCCGATGAGAATTGCGCCAGATTGATTCTTGAGCCGAAATCTCAACCAAAACTACTTTAATATTTTTTGAACCATAAAGTTTCTTAAGCAAAGGAATTTCCTCTTTTCCTTCCGGTAAGGTTCTGGGGGAACCGGCCAGAACAATTCCTTCTCCTTCTTTGGCTAATTTTTTAATTTTTTGTTTTATCCAGAAACCAACTAAAAGAGGACTGCAAATCATTCCTGTTTTCCAAAAATTTTTTTCTTTTAATAAATTATATTTCTGGGAACCTACTTTCAGAAAATCTCCTGATTTGGCTTTCATCACGTTGGCCTCAATAACTTTACTTGTCTCGAAATAATACAAATCAAACTTTTCTGCTAAAAGAGTAGCCAACGTTCCCTTACCCGAGCCCGGTGGCCCCAAAAGAATTATTACTAATTTTTGTGAATTTAACATAAACTGAATGTATTATTTTGTTTCATGTTGCATGATTCATGATTCATGATTCATAATTTAGAATGTTTCGTAATCTCGCATTTGCAATTGGGCATTAATTTGACGCATAGTTTCCAAAACCACTGAAACGGCAATTAAGACAGAGGTGCCTCCAACTAAAAATTGGAAGGCAGCCACCCCGGTTATTCCCTGAACAATAGACGGCATTATGGCAATGGTTCCCAAAAACAAAGCTCCAATAAGTAAAATCCGATTTAAAACATAAGATAAAAAACCAGCCGTAGATCTTCCCGGTCTAATTCCCGGGATAAAACCACCCATTTTTTGTAAATTAGAGGAAATGGCTTTGGGGTCAAAAGTAACGGCAGTATAAAAATAAGTAAAAAGACAAACTAGAATGAAATATAAAATTCCATAAAACCAGAGGTTTTGAAAAAGATTTCCTACGCTCTGAGCAAAACTACCCAGCCAACCCCCGGCTCCTGATAAAAAATTAGCAATCATCCCCGGGAAAAGCATAATTGAGAGAGCAAAGATTATGGGGATTACTCCAGCTGGATTAACAGCTAAGGGTAAATAGGTAGACACTCCTCCATACATACGCATTCCCCTTACTCTTTTGGCATAAGAAACAGGAATGTTCCTCCTTGCTTCATTGATTAAAACTACCCCGGCAATAATTAATAAAGCCATTGCGAAAAAGAGTAAATAGGCAGGGATTTGAGTAGGACTCCATTTAACTACTATTTCCCGAACATTCACCGGAAAGCGAGCAATAATTCCAGCGAAAATCAAAAGAGAAACGCCATTACCAATTCCTTTTTCCGAAATTAATTCTCCCAACCACATTAAAAATAAGGTGCCGGCAGTAATAATAAGCATTGAGTTAAGTAATAGAGAAGGGGCAAGCTGACCGATTGCTCCCTGCCTCTGTAATAAAGTCAACATTCCATAACTTTGAAGCATGGCTAAAGGTACGCTAAAGATTCTTCCATACTGATTAAATTTTTGGCGACCGGCCTCCCCTTCCTCTTTATACATTTTTTCCAAAGCCGGAAAAATCATTGTTAATAACTGCATAATAATCACAGCTGTAATATAGGGTCCTAAACCCAGCATTATGATTGAAAGGTTTGAAAGGGTGCCGCCGGTAAAAACATCTAATAAGCCAAAAACTTGAAATTGCTCAAAAAACCTCTTTAAATTTTCAATATCAATTCCGGGAATGGGAATATTGGCCATTAAGCGGAAAATAACAAATATTCCTATAACAAAGAGGATTTTTTTTCGTAAATCTTGGATTTTAAAAATTTGGATGACTTTATTGAACCACATAGCTAAATTGTCTAATTTCTAATGACTAATTTCTAATTTATTGTTCCGCCAGCTTTTTCAATCTTTTCTTTTGTTGATTTAGATAGTTGACAGTTCTCAATGGTTAAAGCCTTTTTAAGTTCTCCTTTTGCCAAAATTTTCACTTTGGGTATTTTCCCTTTTATTTTACGAATTATTTTCTTTTCTAACAATGTCTTCGGGGTTACCGTTTCTGATGATTTAAACTTTTTTTCAAGGATTCCAATATTAATAATGGCCGGTTTTAATTTGAGGGGCTTAAATCTATATCCTCTTTTTTTGGGATATCTTTTCATTAATTCCCGAATAGCCGGCTTGAACTTTCTACCAGCCCGAGACCTTTGACCCTTTACTCCCCGACCAGAATAAGTGCCTCTTTTGCCACCCCGACCAATTCTTTTGGGACGTTTTCTTTTATGACTCGGTTTTAGTTGATGTAACTGCATAAGTTTTGAGTTGTTTTAATGCCTTAATTGTTGCCCTGGCATTATTTAGTTTATTCCCTGTTTTTCCTAAAATTTTTGAGGAAATATTTTTAATTCCAGCTAAATCACAAATAACTCTAATTGGTCCTCCAGCCACCAACCCCCTTCCTTTTCTTTGGGGTTTAAGTAAAACTTCAGCTGCTCCAAATTTACTTGTAACTTCATGAGGAATGGTATCTTCAACAATTGGCACTTCAATTAAGTTTTTCCTTGATAACCTTGTTGCTTTCTCTATTGCCCGGGCGACATCCACATCCTTGGCCACTCCTATCCCTACTTTTCCAGTTTTGTTGCCGTTCACTACCACCGCCCTAAATCTTATTCGTTTTCCTCCGGCCCGAGTATGGGAAATTCTAGCCAAATCTAAAAGCTTTGACTCAAATTCAGGGGCCCGTTCGCCTTCTTTCTTCTCATATCTCACCCTTATGAATCTATTTCTTTGAGTAATCATGGTTGATTAAAATTTTAGTCCTCCTTCTCTAGCTCCTTCAGCTAATGCTTTTACTCTTCCCTGATATCTATATCCTCCTCTATCAAAAACAACTTCTTTTATTTTTTTCTTAAGAGTTTTCTCAGCCATCAATTTCCCCACCTCATAGGCTAGAGCAACTTTTCCGGGCTTTTTGCCTTTTGGCTTTATCTCCTGGTCGTTTGTCTCTAGTAAGGTTCTTCCTTTTTCATCGTCAATTAGTTGGCAGTATATATGTTTGTTTGACCTAAAAACACAAAGTCGAGGAGTTTTGGCTGTTCCCAATATCTTCGCTCGTACTCTTTTATGACGCCTATATCTTTTTTCTTGTCTTTTTAACATCTAACCCAATTGTTTAGTGTTTATTGTTTATTGTTTAAGTGGTGACGGTGGTTGCTGCTTTCTTGCCCGCCTTCCTTCTAACCACTTCTCCAACATATCTTATTCCTTTACCTTTATAGGGCTCAGGTGGTTTAATCTTCCTTATTTTGGCTGCTGCCTGCCCTACTAATCCTTTATCAGTTCCAGAAATTGTAATTATATTTCTTTCTACTAAAAATTTTATACCTTCGGGGCATTTTATTTTTACCGGGTGAGAGAAACCAACTTGCAAAACCAAATCTTCTCCTTCCAAAGCAGCTCTATATCCTATCCCTTGAATTTCTAATTTTTTCTCATATCCCTCGGTGACCCCTTTGATTACGTTAAAAATGAGAGAACGAAATAAGCCCCAGAAAGCTCCAGTTCTTTTGGTTTGTTTTTGAGGAGAAATCAAAATTTTCCCCTCTTTTTTTTCAACTTTAATTTCAGGTCGAATCTCTAAAGATAATTCCCCTTTTGGACCCGAAACCGTCAGTTTCTGTCCTTCTATTTTGACCTCTACCTTTTCCGGTATTTCAATTGGTTTTTTACCTACGCGACTCATAATTTATTTAAAAAAGTGTTAGAGCGAATCACCATATTTCGCATATCACCTCTCCTCCCAATTTCTTTTTCCTGGCTTCTCTATCTATCATCAACCCTTTCGAAGTAGAAATAATGGCTATTCCATAACCTCCCCTCACTTTCTTTATTTTTTTAAAAGGGAGATAAATCCTTTTGCCAGGCTTGGAAATCATTTTTAGGCCAGAAATGGCCGGCTGTTTTTGATGGCTCTGGCTCTCGGCGGGAGTTTTATCTTGATATTTAAGAATAATTTTAATTATCTTTTTTGTTTTTCTACCAATTTTCTCAACTTTCTCAATAAACTTCTCTTTTTCTAATATATTAGCAATTTCATATTTCAAATTAGAAAAAGGAATACTTACAGTATCCTTCTTGACTGCTTGAGCGTTTCTAATTGATGTTAAGATGTTTGCAATTGGGTCAGCCATAAATTTTTTACCAGCTTGATTTCTTAACTCCAGGAATTAAGCCTTTGTTGGCTAATTCTCTGAAACAAATTCGACAAAGCCCAAATTTTCTCATATATCCCCTCTTTCGGCCACACCTAAAACACCTTCTTACGGTTCGAGTTTTAAATTGAGGCCTATTTGAAGATTTTATAACTTGAGCTTTGGTAGCCATATTGCTTTACGACTTTAAAGGAAATCCTAACAACCTCAACAACTCCAATCCTTCTTCTCTGGTTTTCGCCGTTGTTACTACGGTTATTTCAAAACCAAAAATAAATTTTGCTTTTTCTATAGATATCTCAGGAAAGGCGATATGTTCTTTAATCCCAATGGTTAAATTTCCTTTGGAGTCAACCGATTTTGAATTGATTCCCTGAAAATCTCGAGACCTGGGGAGAGCAATATGAATTACTCTTTCCAAAAAATCATACATCATCTGTTTTCTTAAGGTAACTTCAGCTCCAATTGGCAGGCCTTGTCTTATTTTAAACCCGGCAATCGATTTTTTTGCTTTAGTTAAAATAGGTCTTTGGCTAGTAATTAAAGCAAGGTCATTTAAAACAAATGTGAAAATTTTCTTTTGTTCTTCTTTAGTTTTTCCTGAAATCAATTTCCCAAAACTAGTATTAACCACCACTTTTTTAATTTTCGGCACAACCATAATATTTTTGTAACCAAACTTCTTCATCATTTCAGGTATTACTTCCTTATTATATTTATCTTTTAATCTCAACATTTTTAATCTATGTCTCCACCACACTTCTTACAAATGCGGTGTTTTTTATTACTTACAATCTTGTATCCTACCTTTGCTACTTTCCCACATTTTGGACAAATTAGCTTTACATTAGAAATATCTAAAGGGGCGGGAAAAGATATAATTTGGCCTTTCTCTCCGCTTTTCTTCGGTTTGATATGTTTTTTTCTAAGATTAATTCCTTCTACTACAATCTTTCTCTCTTTAGGAAGAGCTCTGATGACTTTACTCTTTCGAGATCTGTCTTTACCAGAAATTATTAAAACTGTATCGCCTTTTTTAATCTTCATTGTTCATTGATTAGACTAACCCTGGAGCTAATCCGGCAATCTTATCAAACCCTTTTTCCTTTAATTCCCGGGGTACTGGGCCAAATATTCTTCCTCCCTTGGGCTCTTTTGTTTTTCCTTCTAAAATCACGGCTGCATTTTCATCAAAACGAATATAGGTGCCATCTTTTCTTCGGAAATTCCTCCTCTGTCTAATGATGACTGCCCTAACCACATCGTGCTTTTTAACCAACTTTCGCGGTTCTGCTTTTTTAACTGCCACTACAATGATATCACCAATTTGGGCATATCTTCTCCTGGTTCCTCCTAAAACTCGAAAACACTGGATAACTTTAGCTCCGGTATTATCGGCTACTTTTAATATTGTTTGAGGTTGAATCATAACTTGAAATTTAAAACTTCTTTATAACTTTCCATCTTTTATCTCTGCTCAATGGTCGGCATTCCTCAATTATAACTTTATTCCCAACTTTATACTCCTCTGATTCTACCTGAGCTTTATATTTCTTGTGAGCTTTATATCTTCTTTTATATTTTGGATGCTTTTTAATTCTTTCTACCTCAACAACAACCGTTTTTTGCATCTTATTGGAAACAATAATACCACTTAGTCTTTTTTTGGACATATTTTTATTTTTCCTTTGATTTTAATATGGTCAATATTTTGGCAATATCTTTTTTTATTTCTCTAATTTCTTTAACGTTTTTTACTTTACCAGCAGCTAAATCAAATCGCAACTGTCTTAATTTCTCTCGACTTTCTCTTAAAATATTTTTCAGGGAGGATTGGTTTTTTTGACCCAACTCTTTTGTTTTCATATTACCCTCGAAGAAATCTAGATATTAGTACCGTTTAACAAATTTGGTTTGGATTGGCAATTTTGTTGCCGCTTTTTTAAAAGCTTCTTTTGCTTTTTCTTCTTCTATTCCCTCTAATTCAAAAATAATACGACCAGGTTTTATTGGAAAAACATAATGGGAAACCGACCCTTTCCCGCCTCCCATAGGAATCTCAGTGCCTTTTTGGGTAACGGGTTTGTCCGGAAAAATTCTAATCCAAAGTTTCCCTCCCTTTTTTAAATATCTAATAATTACTCTTCTAGCGGCCTCAATCTGGCGGGCAGTAATCCAGTAAGAATCCAGACTTTTCAAAGCGAAACTACCAAAACAAACTTCAGTTCCCCGGGTCTCTTTCCCCTTGGTTTTTCCTCTTTGCCATTTTCGATGTTTTACTTTTTTAGGATAAAGCATAATTATTCGCTGATACATAAATCCAAACTTTCACCCCGATAACTCCGTAAGAACAATAAGCTTCAGTTTGGTTATAATCAATATCTATTCTTAGGGTCTGACGAGGCAGAGATCCTTCCTGCAACCATTCTCTTCTAGAAATCTCTATCCCATTTAATCGACCAGCCACCTCTACCCTTGCTCCCTTTACTGCTTTTTGGGCAGTGACTTTACTTAAAGCCTGTTTGAGCACTCTCCGGTAAGGCACCCTTTTCTCAATTTGACGAGCAATCCAGGAAGCTACTAAGGTGGCAGAAGTCCAGGGATTTTTAATCTCTCTTATTTCAATTCTTAATCCTGGCACATTATTATTCAGATGCCCGAGCGAGGCAGAGCCGAGCGAAGGGTGAAGATGAAGATTTATCTTCTTCGACTCTTTTTTGAGAACACTATTTATTAACTCTTTTTTCAATTCTTCTGTTCCCTGCCCCCCTCGACCGATTATCAAACCGGGTCGGAGAGAATTTATAATAATATTTATTTTGCCTGACGACCTTTCAATTTCAATCTTTTCCAATCCAGCCTCTTCTAACTTGTTTCTCAAAAATTCTCTAATTCTAAAATCTTCCTCTAAAAATTTACTAAAGTTTTTTTCATAAAACCCTCTGCTGTCCCAGTCATCAATGTATTTTATTCTAAATGCTTTTGGGTGAACTCTGTGTGTCATAAATTTAGGGTTTAAAATGCTTTTCGTCTAAATACTTTTTTAAAACCTTTTTGAATTTTGGGTTTTCGAACCTCCATTTCTGGTTGAGGTCTCTGCGGTCTTTCAGGTTTTATTACTTTCTTTTCACCTTTTTCTTCCTCGATTTCTTTAACTTTCTTAACGACTTTCTGAATTTTTTTTGGTTTTCTAGTAAAATCTAAAATGATTGTTATATGGGAGGTCCTTTTCTGAATTTCTGAGGCCTGGCCTCTGGCTCGGGGCATCCATCTTTTATACTGAGGACCTCCATCAACGGTGATTTTTGAAATGTAAAGATTGGCTGGGTCTAAATGTAAATTATTTTTAGCATTAGCCACTGCTTGGTTTAAAAGTTTATTTAAAGGTTTTGCTGCTTTCTTTACAGTAAAATCCAAAATGGCCTGAGCCCCCTCAACTGATTTACCTCGAATTAAATCGGTAACAAGCCGGACTTTTCTTGGAGGTATACGAAGATATTTTAATTTAGCTGTTACTGCCATAATTTAACTACCCGAGCGTTAGCGAAGGGTCGAGATGAAGATTTATCTTCATCGACTAGGTCGCTTTTTTTAATTTTTCAACTTCCCTTTCTTTAGTTTTAGTTTCTAATTCTCTTTGAATCTTTCCTCCATGTCTTAAAAATTTGGTAGTAGAAGCAAATTCCCCTAATTTGTGACCGACCATGTCTTCGGTCACCCGAACCGGAATAAACTCTTTACCATTATGAACTCCAAAAGTAAAACCCACCATCTCGGGAGTAATAATACAATCGCGGGCCCAAGTTTTAGTAATGGTTTTATCGCCGGGCTTCAACTTAGTTATTTTTTTCAGTAATTTTTCGTCCAGATAAGGACCTTTTTTTAAACTCCTTGACATAAGTTTTTTTATTTCTTTTGTCGCCTTTTAATAACGTATTTATCTGTCCATTTTCTCTTCCGGGTTTTCACTCCCAAAGCTGCCTTTCCCCAGGGAGTTTTGGGTCTTGATAATCCGATCGGCGCTCTCCCTTCTCCTCCACCATGAGGATGATCTTTGGGATTCATAGCCACTCCTCGTACGCTAGGTCTCCTGCCCATATGGTAAGCTCTTCCAGCTTTGCCTATTCTAATAAATCTATGTTCTGGGTTAGAAACGCTTCCAATTGTAGCAAAACATTCCTGAGAAACTTTTCTAATTTCTCTGGAGGGCATCTCCAGCTGAGTAAATTTTCCTTCTTGAACTAAAATCTTAGCCGAACTTCCGGCTGCTCTAATCAATTTACCTCCTCCCCCCGGTTCAATTTCAATATTATAAACCTCTGTTCCCACCGGAATATTTTTCAGTTTTGTTCGATTTCCAATTTTAATTTCCGTCTTTTCAGCAAAGATTATCTCATCCCCCACTTTTAGACCTTGAGGAGCCAAAATATATTTCTTTTCTCCGTCTTGATACTCAACTAAGGCAATAAAAGCAGACCTGTTGGGGTCGTATTCCAAAGAGAGGATTTTTCCAGGAATATTAAGTTTTTTTTGAGCAAAATCTATAATTCTATAGAGTCTTTTAGCTCCCCCACCTCTATGCCTAACAGTTATCCGACCAGAAAAACCCCTACCGGCCTTCTTTTTTAATGGCAAAACTAAACTTTTTTCCGGCCTTTTTTTAGTCAACTTCGAGGTATCTACTTTACTCATCCCTCTCCTGGCTGAAGTTGTTGGCTTGTAGATTTTCATAAACCGAGCTTCCGAAGGAAGCGAAGGTGAAGAAGAGGACGAAGTCCTCTTCGCCATTATCTTGGTAAAACTTCTATTTTTTGGCCTTTTCTTATTTTAACAATAGCTTTTTTATATCCCTTTCTCCAACCCTCTATTTTTCCCAATCTCCTTTTCTTTTTCGGGATTTTAATTATCTTGACTGACATCACATCAACCCCATAAAGTTCAGAAACCGCTTTTTTAATCTCAACTTTGTTTGTTCTGGGAAAAACCTTAAAGATATATTGATTTTCTTTAGACAAGTCCGTAGCTTTTTCTGTAATATGGGGTTCTTTCAAAACACGATAAGCTGTATCAATTTTCCTTTCTCCCTTAACCTTCGGACTTACTTTCGGAGGTCCGACCTCCGACGGTTTTTCCTCCGAGGGTTTTTCTACTTTTTTAGGCTTTACTGGCTTTTTCTCTAATTTAATCTTTGGGGGTTTTTTAACCTCTCTTTTGGCTATTTCTTTTTTGGTTGGTTCCTTTTTTCTTTTGAAAATATCTAATAAAGCCATATATTAGTCGATGAAGCTATCGCTTCATCTCCACCTTTCGCTGCGCTCGGGTAGTCGATGAAGCTGTCGCTTCATCTTCACCTTTCGCTAACGCTCGGGTACAAAAAGGTTTCTTTTATTACTTTTATCGCTTCTTTTGGCATCACTAAGTATTTAAAGGAGAGTAAATCTAAGCAATTTAAATCTTTGGCTTGGATAGTGTCAATTTTGGGAATATTTCTAGCAGCCAAAATTAAATTTTTGTCAATTTGAGACAGGGCAATTAAACTATTTTCCCCTTGACAGGGAAGTTTTTTTAAAATTTCTGTTATTTCTTTTGTTTTTGCTTTTTCAATTTTTAATTTATCCAAGATTATCAAAAAATTATTTTTGGCTTTGGCCGATAAAACCATCAAAAGAGCTTTTCTTCTCATTTTTTTAGGGATTTTCTTTTTAAAAACCTTTTCTTTTGTTGGTCCAAAAGTCACCCCTCCTCCCCGCCAGATCGGAGACCTTATAGAACCTGCTCTGGCTCGACCAGTTCCTTTTTGCCGCCAGGGCTTTCTGCCACCGCCTCTCACCTCTGCTCTACCTTTAGTATGGGCAATTCTTTGTCGTCTATTTGCCATTTGAGAAACAACCACCTGATGGACCAAATCAGAATTCATTTTCACATCAAAAATTTCCTTGGGTAATAAGGTCTGTCCGATTTCTTTTCCTTCTTGGTTGTAGGTACTTAATTTCATATATTATTACCTTTTGGCCGACGGCCTGCTCCCTAAGACAAGATGTCCGAGCGACTAACTATGTATCTCCAATAAGGTTCCTCTTCTTCCCGGTACTGCTCCTTTGACAGCTAATAAATTATTTTTCACGTCTATCTTAACTATTTTTAAATTTTTAACAGTAACTCTTTTATTACCCATTCTTCCCGGCATCTTCTTCCCCTTGATTACTCTGGCCGCGTCAGTACTTCCAACCGAGCCCAAGGTTCTATGTTCATGTTTTACTCCGTGAGTGGCTCCCATACCGGAAAAACCCCATCTTTTCACCGCCCCCTGAAAACCTTTTCCTTTAGAAATACCAGAAATTTTTACAATGTCTCCTTCCTGAAAAAGGGAAGCATCAATTTTTTGACCAATTTTGAACTCTTCAGCTTTGCTTTCAAATTCTTTAAGCCAGCGAAAAGGTTTTTTCTTTTTTGACTTGGTAATCTTCTTTGACTTTAATTTCTCAAAACCAATCTGAACAGCATCATAACCGTTTTTCTTAATCTCTAAAATTTCACAGGGACCAGCTTCAATTAAGGTGACCGGAATCACTTTTTCTTCTTTGTCAAAAATTTGAGACATTCCAATTTTTTTTCCTAAAATAAACTTCATCATCTGAATTGAAAACCGGGCATAGCCCGGTTTTCTCCATGGCTATTTAAAATAATTTTTGGATTTTAAAATTTAATATTCTTTAACATTTTGATTGTAAAACAAAATTTGATTTAAGGCAATGAAATTTTTTTACATTTTAATCTCAATATCAACTCCGGCTGGTAAATTTAAATCCATTAAAGCTTCGATTAACCTTTGACTGGGGCTCAAAATATCAATCAATCTTTTGTGCACCCTTATCTCAAATTGTTCCCGGCTATCTTTATGAACAAAAGAGGAGCGGTTTACCGTATATTTATGAATTTCGGTTGGTAAAGGAATAGGTCCTGAAACCTTAACGCCATAACGCAAAGCCGTCTCAACAATCTGTCGAGCCGAATTATCAATTACTTTTGGATCGTAAGCCCGTAGTTTAATTCGAAGCTTAGGTTTAACTTCGGTCTCTTCAACAACTTTCTTTTTAGTGGGCATCTTAAAAGAACACTAACTGATGATTTACTTTATGATTTTTGTCACAACGCCGGCTCCAACCGTTTTTCCACCCTCTCTAATAGCAAACCTCTGTTTTTCTTCCAGGGCAACCGGAACAATTAATTTAATTTTCAAGTTAACAGTGTCACCCGGCATTACCATTTCCGTACCCTCAGCCAAAATAACGTCTCCGGTTACATCAGTAGTTCTGATGTAAAACTGAGGTTTATAACCAGAAAAGAAAGGGGTATGTCGGCCGCCTTCCTCTTTGCTTAAAATATAAACCTCCCCCTCAAATTCGGTGTGGGGAGTGACTGTGCCCGGCTTTACCAAAATTTGACCCCTTTCAACCTCTTCTCTTTTTAAGCCTCTTAACAAAATTCCCACATTATCTCCGGCTCTTCCCTCATCTAAGATTTTGTTAAACATCTCAATAGATACGACAATTGTTTTGCGGGTAGGCCGAAGTCCAACTAATTCTACTTCTTCATTTGGGTGAACCACTCCTCTTTCAATTCTTCCGGTAGCTACTGTCCCCCTCCCGGCAATAGAAAAGACATCTTCAATAGCCATCAAAAATGGTTGGTCAACTTCTCTGGCCGGTTCGGGAATGTAATCATCGATGGCTTTCACTAAATCCAAAATCGGTTTAGCCACCTCATCTTCTAATGATTTTGCTTCCAGGGCCTTCAGGGCTGATCCTTTAATTACGGGAATTTCATCACCGGGAAATTTATATTTTTTCAAAAGTTCTCTAACTTCAGATTCCACCAAATCAATAATTTCTGGGTCATCAACCGCATCGCACTTATTTATAAAGACCACCACCGAGGGTAATCCTACCTGACGAGCCAAAAGAATATGTTCTCTGGTTTGGGGCATTGGACCATCAGGGGCAGAGACCACCAAAATTGCTCCATCCATTTGGGCGGCTCCGGTAATCATATTTTTAATGTAGTCGGCATGTCCCGGACAATCAATTAAGGCGTAGTGCCTCTTCTCTGATTCGAACTCAAGGTGAGAAATAGAAATGGTTAAACCTCTCGCCCTTTCTTCAGGAGCCGAATCAATCTCCTCTACTGACCTTTCCATCGCTTTCAACCCTTTCATTTTTATAAGTTTCAAAAGGGCTGCCGATAATGTGGTTTTCCCGTGGTCAACATGGCCTATGGTACCGACGTTGATGTGGGGTTTAACTCTCTCGAATTTTGCTTTTTCAGCCATAATAATCAGTGAACAAAGAACAAGGAAGAGTGAACAAAAACTGTTCATTATCCATTATTCATTGTCCATTATCTTAATTAATTATTTTATTAATCGCCTATATTAATTATTGTATTAAATTTAAAAGAAAAGTCAACCTTTTTATTACTTTTCTAAAATGGCAAGTCTTCAATTGTTAATTCTTCTTTTGAAGGAGGGGGAGTTGAAGAAGTTTTTTCTTTCTCTACCCGAGCGTTAGCGAAGGGTGGAAAAGAAGATTTATCTTCTTTGACTAGTAATTCTTTTTGTTCCTTACTTTTTAAACTTTTTTTGTAATCTTCAAAACTCATTATGAGCAAAGTTGGTTTCCCTTCCTCAATAATAATAAATTTCCCTCCATCAACTTCAATTATATTTTTTATTTCATTTAAGTCCATATTATCTCCTTTTTCCTTCAATTATTTCCTGAGTAATGTTTGAAGGCACTTCTGCGTAATAATCAAACTCCATTGTAAAGGTTCCTCTGCCCTGAGTCAAGGACCTTAAAGCAGTAGCATAACCAAACATTTCAGCCAGAGGAACTTTTGCTTCAATTACTTTTAAGTTCAATCTATCTTTAGTTTCTTCAATCTTCCCCCTTCTGGCCGAGAGGTCTCCAATTACGTCTCCAAAAAATTCTGAAGGACAAACCGTTTCCAATCTCATTATTGGTTCCAACATTACTGGCTTTGCTTTCTTGGCAGCCGCTTGTAAAGCAATCGAGCCGGCAATTTTAAAAGCAATTTCGGAGGAATCTACTTCGTGAAAAGAACCATCATATAAGGTAGCTTCTATGTCAACTATTGGATAACCAGCTAAAATTCCCTTGTCTAGGGCTTCTTGAACTCCTTTCTTTACTGCCGGAATAAACTCTTTAGGAATTATTCCTCCTTTTATAGCATCAATGAATTCAAAACCCTCACCCCTTTTCTTCGGTTTCACCCTCAAGTAGACATGACCGTATTGGCCTCGACCACCAGATTGACGAATGTATTTTCCTTCGGCTTCAGCTTCTCCTTTAATCGTCTCTTTATAAGCTACCTGGGGTTTTCCGATATTTCCCTCAACTTTAAATTCTCTTTTCATCCTATCACAAAGAATTTCTAAATGAAATTCACCCATCCCGGAGATAATTGTTTCTCCGGTTTCTAAATCACTTTTTATTTTAAAGGTTGGGTCTTCTTCAGAAAGTTTTTTTAGGCCTCCACTTAATTTCTCCTGGTCAGCCTTAGTTTTTGGTTCAATCCGAACCGAAATAACCGGTTCGGGAAAAGTAATTTTTTCCAAAACAATGGGGTGATTTCCATCACACAAAGTATGACCGGTAGAAGTTTTCTTTAAGCCAATAGTGGCGGCAATATCCCCGGTAAAAACTTCTTCTACTTCTTTTCTTTTAGCCGCATGCATCCTGACAATTCGACCAATCCTTTCTTTTTCCCCGGTAACCGCATTGAAAAGATAAGAACCTCTTTTGAAAGTTCCCGAATAGACTCGAAAATAAGTCAGGGTACCAACATAAGGGTCTGAAGCTATTTTAAAAGCCAAGGCGGTAAAAGGTTCACTGTCTTTAGCTTCTCTTTTGATGGTTTGACCGGTTCGAGGATCAGTTCCCTCAACCGGGGGAAGGTCTTTGGGACTGGGAAGATAATCACAAATTCCATCTAATAAAACTTGAATGCCTTTATTCTTGAGAGCGCTTCCACAAAAGACCGGAATTAATTTATAGTTTATGGTTGCTTTTCTCAGGGTCTTTTTTAACTCTTCAAGAGAAATATCTTTGCCAGCCAAATATTTTTCTATTAATTTTTCATCTTCTGAAGCTATTTTTTCAACTAATTTTCTCCGAAATTGTTGAGCTCTCTCTTTTAAATTTTCAGGAATCTCTTCTTCTTTTACAATTTGACCCCAATCTCCTTCAAATCTTAGGGCTTTCATTGAAAGTAAATCGATTACTCCCTCAAACTTATCTTCGGCTCCAATGGGAATTTGGACAGCCAGAGCATTAGGAGATAATCTCTGCCAAATAGATTCTAAACTTTTTTCAAAAGAAGCTCCGATTCTATCCATTTTATTAATAAAACAAAGTCGGGGAACTTTAAATTTATCTGCCTGATGCCAGACGGTTTCAGATTGAGGTTCCACTCCAGCCACTCCGTCAAAAACAACCACTGCTCCATCCAAGACACGGAGTGAGCGTTGAACCTCGGCTGTAAAATCAATGTGACCGGGCGTATCAAGAATATTAATTCGATATTCATAGGGGCTCGGCTTTGCCGGGAGGGTGGTGGAAGGGTTGTAGTCTTTTTTCCGGTCCTGACCTCCGGGAACCCAAAAACAGGTAGTGGCAGCCGCAGTAATCGTTACTCCCCTTTCTCTTTCCTGTTCCATCCAATCCATAATAGCTTGACCATTATGGACTTCACCAATTTTGTAGGAAATTCCAGTGTAAAATAAAACCCGCTCGGTTACTGTAGTTTTACCGGCATCGATATGGGCAATGAAACCAATATCACGCGTTTTTTCTATAGGATACTGTCTGGGCATAATGGTGGGGAAATCGACTGCGTCTCCTTGAAGAAGCTCACCCGAGCGACTACCAAGCGAAATGGGCAAAAGCCCTGTTTGCCTCGGCTAGACGGTGAATATTTTCTTTTTTCTTAACTGCTGTCCCTCGATTTTCCGCTGCCTCAATTAATTCTTCGGCTAACTTTTCTGACATTTTCTTTCCTTTTTTCTTTCGAGCTGTCTCTAAAATCCACCTCATAGCCAAAGTTGTTCCTCTTTCCGGAGAAACCGGCCTCGGTATCTGATAGGTTGCTCCCCCGACTCTTCGCGACCTGACCTCTAATAAAGGTTTTACATTTTTTAAAGCCCCGTCAAAAACTTCCAAGGGTTCTTTTTTACTCTTTTCTTTAACTATTTCAAGAGCCCTATAAAGTATTTTCCTAGCCAATTCTTTTTTTCCTCGTCTCATCAGCTGATTAATAAACTTGGCAACCTGAGTATTGTCATAAATGGGGTCGGCTGAAATAACGTGTGTGATTTTCTTTTTCTGTCTCATAATTTATTTTGCTCTCTTTGCTCCGTATTTAGACCTGCTTTGCTTTCTCTCTCCCACCCCTTCCGTATCAAGCACCCCTCTGACTACGTGGTATCTCACTCCGGGTAAATCTTTTACCCTGCCTCCCCGAAGTAAAACAACCGAGTGTTCTTGGAGGTTGTGGCCTTCTCCGGGGATATAAGCAGTAACCTCCATTCCGTTTGATAATCTCACCCTGGCTACTTTTCTTAGGGCTGAATTTGGTTTCTTGGGAGTAACAGTAAAAACTTTCAAACAAACTCCCCTCTTAAAAGGTGAAGTATGCTTTTTGGGACGGTTCTTCAAAACATTAAAACTAAATGCCAAAGCCGGCCTCTTTTTGGCCTTTTTAATCTTCTTTCTCTTTTTTTTAATTAGTTGATGAATTGTTGGCATATGAAGAAATTTATTTATTCAATTCATCTCCACCCTTCGCTATCGCTCGGGTAGTTGATGAATTGTTGGCATATGAAGAAATTTATTTATTCAATTCATCTCCACCCTTCGCTATCGCTCGGGTAGTTGATGAATTGTTGGACACATGTAATTTATCTTTTAGCAAACATTAAAAACAAAGTCAACATTTCAATGTTAAATAACAAAAGGTTGGCCAACGATTAAAAAATAAAGTGTTTGAACTCCCAAAAACACATAGCGCAATCCGAAAAAGATAAAGAAAAGTAAGATAAAAAGACCGTATTGCTGTAAAAATATTTTAAAATTTCTGAATCTTTCTGACAAAAGTGAAAATAAAATATGAGAACCATCCAAGGGAGGAATGGGAATTAAATTAAAAATAGCCAGCAAAAGATTCAAAAGGCAAATTATGCTGAACAAAGCAAAAAGAGCTGCCGGTAAAGGAAAAAACCTGAGGATTAAACCAAAAAATAAAGCTACCAAAATATTGGCTCCGGGACCGGCAATAGCTACTTTGGCATTATCCCATTTAGGATTTCTAAAATTGTAAGGATTGATAGGTACCGGCTTTGCCCAACCAATAGCAAATTGTCCCTGGGTTAAAATTAAAAGAAAAATCGGAACAAGAACTGAGCCAATCGGGTCTAAGTGCTTTATTGGATTTAAAGAAAGACGGCCGGCATACTTTGCCGTAGGGTCTCCCAGAGAATTAGCCATGCTTCCGTGAGAAACTTCATGAAGAACAATCGAAAAAAGTAAAATAATTAAAAAGAAAATTGTGGTTAAAACTTCCATATTTTTAATATAACACACTATTAAAACTTGTAAAAATCAAAATCTCTTGATAAAATAGATTTATGGCTCGACAATGCACAATCTGCGGCAAAACAGGAAAATTTGTTGGGAAAATAAGAAAACTTCGAGGGAAGTATAACCCAACCATCAAAAAAAGAAAATACCCCAACTTGCAATGGGTCCGTATTCCTTTTGGCATAAAAAAACAAGCTTTTAAAAAGTTTGCTGGTAAAAGGGTTTTGGCTTGCACTAAATGCATCAAAACACTGGGGAAATTAAAATAAACGGGGCGTAGCATAGCTGGCTTAATGCGTCGGGCTGGGGGTCCGAAGATCGCAGGTTCGAATCCTGTCGCCCCGACCAAGTGAAACTTAACGGATTTTGCGGGCAGTTTGTTGGCTCGCTTCCGACATTTATTGTTTGATTATTTTAATTGCCTTGCCTTCTATTAAGGCATCAGCGATTTTTTTATATGCTGAATATAATATTCGCTGATAAGTGCTTTGGGAAGTGCGCATTTTTTCTGCCGCTTCTTTTTGTTCTAAATCATTGATATGGCGTAAGCGATAAGCTTCCATTTCCTCGGTTGTCAATTCCACAATCTCAAGAAATCTCATCGGCACGCCCTGGGGCTTAAAGTATGTTATCTTAGGGTCAAACATTATTTTTCTGTAAAGTCTTGGTCTGGGCATATTATTTTCTCTCTAAACTAATTTTACCCCGTTAGAAAGTTTGCTTTTCTAACGGGGCTTCGCATTTTGGACATTGAAGCGTGGAACAAGGTACTCCGGCCTGATGAGGAATTTTATAGCCGCATTTGGAACAGGAACAATAACCACCAGGACCCCGTCCAACCGCTTCCTCTACTTCACCCTTAAACCTGCCCCGTCTTTGCCAACCAAAACCCCGGCCAAAAGCAGGTTTATAAAATCCGGTTTCCATTTCATGGCTTTTAATTTGAATAGCAACATAAGAAAGATTTTCAACCCCTTTCATTAGTTTTTCTCTTAAACTTTCAGAAATTTTAGTTGCCTCTTCTACGTTTAAATTACTCGGAAGTTTTATTTCTAAATTAGTAGTGATGGCAGAACCCTTCTTTTGGGTTTTCAAAGAATCGATTTCAATGTTTTCTTTTTTGGCAATCGATTTTATTTTTTCTTCAGTTTCTGGACCTGCTGAAACATCAAGCAAAGAGTCAACCGCTTCTTTACCCAATGAAAATGATTGTTTAATAATATAAAGACCGATTAAAAAGGCCAGGACCGAATCGATAAATATCCAGTATTTCGTTAAAATCAATCCCAGGAAAACTGCCAAAGAAGCAAAAACATCAACCCTTGAATGAAGCCCGTCGGACAACAAAGCAATAGAGTTTTCTTTTTTGCCGAAATGGATTTTTAAGCGAGCCATTACTTCATTTGTGCCGGCGGAAAATATCATTATCCCAAAAGCCAGATAACCAATTTCAATTTTTTCCGGATTTAAAAAATTCTTATAGGCCTCCCACATTATCCCTAAACCCGTTGCTAAAAGAATCAGGGTGATAATTGCTCCGGCCAGAACCTCAAATTTATAATGACCGTAGGGATGTTTTTTGTCCTCTGGCTTTTTGGAAATTCTAATTCCAATATAACCGACCGCCGAGGAGAAAATATCCATAAAGGAATGAAGACCTTCGGCCAGGATAGCGGCGGAATTGGAAACAAAACCAACAACGATTTTTCCTCCAGCTAAAAATATATTGGCTAATATGGAAATAACTGCTACTTTTTCTTTCATATTAGTTTTGTATTTATTTCACTAATAATTTCTTTGAATAATTTTCTGTATTTTGGATTTATTTCAGCAACCGGTTTCATTTTTATAGTTGATTTGACGAAATCTTTTCGGTAAGGAATTTTTCCAAGTCAATACAAAGTCCTGCCTTACTTTCCAGCAAATTCTTCAGGAAAAGATCGAAGGTGGGTGCCTCAGAAACAGTCCAAGGACTATTTCTATAGTGGCTCCCATAAAATACTTTTGTCCCTGAATCTAACTAGAAAGTTTTGACAGGACCAATTCCATTTTATCGCCGACAAACTTTGATGTCAAGCGACTGGTCAAAGAAGCTTCGCTTCTTTTTCACCCTTCGCTATCGCTCGGGTGCTTAAAACATTATATCCTCTTCGGCCCTTTTGTAATCATATATTTCTTCCGGGGCAAACCAAAATTTCAATTCATATTCAGCCTCTTCCAGAGTTTCAGAAGCATGAACTATATTGTGAATAGCTCTTTTGTCGCGATTGGCAGCCGTAGCATCATCTACAGAAAAATCTCCTCTGACTGTTCCCATTTCTGCCTGAGCTGGCATTGAAGGACCAACAATTTTCCTGACCATATCAATGGCATGAATTCCCTTAACAATTCCTTTAACCATAGGACCCGAAGTCAAATAATCAATCAACCAACCCCTGACCTGTTTGCCAATTTCCAGAAGATCTTCGGTGCCTAATTCTTTTTTAGGGTTTATGCCGAATTTTTTATAATTTTCCAGGGTCTTCTCCCCTAATCTCTTTATCCATTTTTCATCTCTGGGATAATGGCTATCTACTTGTTCTTTATTAGCCCAAATCATCTCCAGAGCAATGATTTTCAAGCCCCTTTTTTCAATCTGGTAAATAATTTCTCCAACCAATCCTCTTTTTACTCCGTCTGGCTTTATTAAAATAACTGTCTTTTCCTCTTTTGGGTGTTGAGTCATTTTTGAGTTTTTATTTTAAATTTTAAACCATCGCTTACGACCTTTATATCGCCATTTAAGTCGGTTCTCAATATTTTTATACCAAATTTATTTAGTTTTTCCAAGACTTCTTGATGGGGGTGGCCATAAGAATTGTCCTTACCAGCTGAAATCAGAGCAATTTCTGGCAAAACCCTCTCAAGAAATTCTTCTCCACTAGATGTTTTGCTTCCGTGATGAGCTATCTTCAAAACACCGCTATCAATATTGACATCTCTCTCAAGAAGTTCTTTCTCCACTTTTTGGTAAATATCGCCGGTAAAAAGAAAACTATTTTGACCAAAAATTAGGCGGCTGACAACAGAAGTATTATTAATATTTTTCACAATCTTTCCCTCCAAGTATTCAAAAGGATACAAAATATCGAGATCCGATCTCGATAATATTATTTTTTGGCCGGCTCTGGCTATTTTTATCTGGGTTCCCTGAGTCATCTTATTTTCGATAACCTCTAACCATTCCTGGTATTCAGAAGTATCTTTTAAAACTCCTGTCCACAAAATATAATCTACTTTGTATCTTTTTAAAACTTCAATGAGACCGGCGATATGGTCATGTTCGGGGTGGGTCAAAATGATTAAATCCAAACTTCTGTCCCAGAAGGGCATCTCTTTATTTAGCTTTTCTAAAATAGTGCTGCCCGGTCCTCCATCAATTAAAATCTGGTGTTTTTGGGGTGTCTCAATAAAAATGGCATCTCCTTGACCAATATCAAAAAAATTAACCTCCAGAAATCTGGGTTGGCTTAAATCA
>Ga0210051_1001103_pt1 | contig 27121 bp, 24 predicted proteins | sample CryGey092014_all_FD_185464 | JGI IMG/M metagenome (GOLD analysis project Ga0210051, IMG submission 185464) | Groundwater microbial communities from aquifer - Crystal Geyser CG23_combo_of_CG06-09_8/20/14_all (SPAdes) (version 2) | ecosystem: Environmental > Aquatic > Deep subsurface > Groundwater...
AAGCCAGCAGAAGAAAGGCAGGCAGAAAGGGTCTGGGAAAAGGAAAGGAACCAAGTATTCAAGAGTTTCAAGGAAAGAATTATGGATGAGCAAAGTAAGAGTGCAGAGGCGCTTCCTGAAAGAATTAAAAACCAAGGAAAAAATAGACAAGAACAGTTATAGGAACCTTTACAGGATGGTGTCAGGAGGATTTTTCAGAAGCAAAGCGCACTTAAAATTATACTTGTCAAAAAAAGGAGGAGAGGAGTGAAATAATGGGTTACGGACCAAAATATACAGTCCCTTACAAGAGGAAGAAGCAGAACAAAACAGATTACAGGAAAAGGTTAGCACTGCTTAAAAGCAGGATGCCAAGATTAGCAGCCCGCAAAACTAACAAGAGAATCATAGCCCAAATAATCACGTTTGCTCCTGAAGGCGACAAGACAATAATAAGCGTTTCAAGCAGGGACTTGAAAAAGTACGGATTAGCAGTTGACGCGAATAATACTCCAATTGCATACTTAACAGGCTACTTATTGGGCAAGTCAGCAATTAATAAGAAGATTAAAAAAGCAGTTTTCGATTTGGGGCTGAACATTGCCACGAAAGGCAACAAATTATACGCAGTATTGAAAGGCGCTGCTGATGCAGGAATTGAAATACCTCACTCAGAGGAAGTAATGCCCTCAGCAGAGAGACTGGCAGGGGCGCACATTAAAAATTTTGACACTGCAATGGTTGAGAAGATAAAAAATAATATTGATTCAAAGGTGAAATGAATTTGTTTAATAAAGACAGGAAAAAAATGAAACGAAGGGATGTGAAAAGAAGGGAAGAGGTTCAGGTTGAATGGATTCCAAGAACCCAGTTAGGAAAGAAAGTGAAAGCAGGAGAATTAACAGACATTAATGCAATACTATCCAATAATATGATAATAAGGGAGCCTGAAATAACCGAGACATTAATCCCTAATTTAAGCACTGAATTATTACTGGTCGGCCAGGCAAAAGGCAAATTCGGCGGAGGGCAGAGAAGAATATACCGCGTAACCCAGAAAACCACGAAAGACGGGAAAACTCCGAAATTCGCGTGCACAGCAGTAGTCGGGAACCAGGACGGAATAGTTGGGGTGGGCTCAGGCTCAGGAAAAGAAACAGTGCCTGCAAGGGATAAGTCAATAAAGGATGCGAAAAAGAATATTTTCAGAATCAGGAGAGGGTGCGGAAGCTGGGAGTGCGGGTGCGGGGAATCGCACAGCATACCATACGCAGTAACAGGCAAGAGTTCAAGCGTAATAATAAAATTGCTGCCAGCGCCGAAAGGTATAGGATTATGCGTTAATGACGAGTGCAAGAAAATTTTAAAACTTGCAGGAATAAAGGATGTGTGGAGCAAAACTAAAGGCAAGACAGATTCAAGAGTAAACCTTGTAAAAGCATGCATAAAAGCATTAAGGAATTTGAACAAATTCCATACCAACCCGAAGCATTTAAGCAATATTGTTGAAGGTGCGGACAAATGATGATAGCCATAAGAGTAAGGGGAAAAGTAGGATTAAGAAAAGGAATAATTGACACCTTCAAAATGTTAAGAATGGAAAGGTCACACTCAGCAGTATTGCTGCCTGAGAATCCAATTTATAGGGGAATGATAAAAAAAGTCAAGGATTACACAGTTTTCGGGAACATTAATGATGAAACCCTGAAAGAATTATTAAAGAAGAGGCTGGTCAGGAAAGACAAAGCAGAAGTCAGCGATAAACTTGTTGACAAGGTAATAAAAAATTTGAAAGAAGGCAAGTTGTTAAAGGACGTTGAGGAAATAAAACCAGTTATCAGGCTGCACCCTCCAAGAGGAGGATTCAGGGGAAAAGGCATCAAGAAAGCATTCAAGCAGGGAGGAGTATTAGGATTCCGCGAATCAGTTGACGAATTAGTTAAAAAAATGATGTGATAATGCAATGGTAGTAAAACACAGAAGGAAAAGCAGCAGGAAAAAAGGGTATAATCATAGGCAGGGGCTCAGAAGAAGAGGCTCAGGCAATAGGGGAGGAGTCGGAAGAGCAGGACTGGGCAAGAGATGCAAGCAGAAAAAACACAAATTCATGAAGAACGGAAAACTCGGATACGGAAAGAACGGCTTCACATCAATCCATGAACAGCCTGCAAAAATTAATGTCGGAGAATTAAGCGCGAAAGCAGGCAAATTAGGCGAGGAAAAAAAAGGCAAATACTACATTAATGCAAACCGCATGAAAGTATTAGGCAAAGGGAGCGTGCGCGTCCCAATAGTATTATCAAATTATAAAAATATTACAGAAAATGCTAAGGAGAAAATAATTAAAGCAGGTGGGGAAGTAGCTGAAAAATGAAATGGCTGGATTACTTAAAATTTTTGCCTGAAGTTAAAAAACCGGAAAAAAAATTAGGCTTCAATGACAAATTAAAATGGACTATTACAATATTAATATTATACTTCCTTCTAAGCGTAATACCATTATACGGATTAAACCCTGACTACGTTGCACAATTCGAATCATTAAGCGTATTATTGGCAGCAAAACTCGGCTCGCTTATCAGCCTGGGAATAGGACCTATTGTGAGTGGGAGCATAATACTCCAATTATTGAACGGTGCAGGAATAATCAACATTAACACGCAGTCAAAAGAAGGCAGGGAGCAGTACCAATTATTGCAGAAAGGAGTGAACGTTTTCTTCATAATATTCATGAACGCAATGTACGTATTGTCAGGAGCAATACCCCCAGCGCAGGGCACTGCATTAAACATTGCATTATTAATAATACAATTAGTGTTAGGAGGATTATTATTAATGCTCTTTGATGAAATAACAAGCAAGTGGGGTTTCGGCAGCGGAATAAGCCTGTTCATAGCAGCAGGAGTCAGCCAGCAAATATTCGTAACAGCACTAAGCCCAATAATTAACCAGGGAACAGGGTACTTCGTCGGCTACATACCATTAATCCTGCAATTATTCGTTCAGGGAAACCCGGGAGCAGCAATATGGCCTGCCCTCAGCATAATAGCAACAGTAGGAGTATTCTTATTAGTGGTGTTCGCGCAGAGCATAAAAGTCAACATTCCATTAACAATGGGAAGAGTCAGGGGATACAACATAAAATGGCCAATAAAATTCTTCTACACAAGCAATATTCCAGTAATTTTCACTGCAAGCTTCATAGCAATGATCCAGATAATAGGATTATTCATGTCAAACGCGGGAATGCCATTATTAGGGGAATTCGCAGGGCAGAAACCAATAAGCGGATTAGCATTATGGCTGCAATTCCCAAGCATTCAGGACTTATTCATCCAGGGAATAGGAACATTTATTCCCCAATTAATAATATACCCATTATTCATGATTCTTGGAAGCATAGGATTCAGCGTATTATGGCTGCAAGTCGGGGGCCAGGATGCTGCAAGCGTTGCAGGGCAAATTTATGAAACAGGATTAAGCATTCCAGGATTCAGAAGGGACAAGAGAATACTTGAAAGAGTACTAAGCAGGTACATTAACCCATTAGCAATATTAGGTGCAGCAACTGTGGGACTGCTTGCAGTAATTGCTGACCTGTTCAGCGCATTAACAAGAGGGACAGGAATATTATTGGCAGTAATGATTATTTACGGAATTTATGAGAATATTGCAAGAACAGGGCTTGACAATGCAAGCCCTGCAGTGAAAAAATTATTTGAGGCGCTTTAAAAATGACAGATTTCCTGTACGGCATAAGCTGGCTCACTCCATTAGTTTTTACAATACTCGTGTCAGTAATTACAAGCACTTTATCCCAGGTAGTTTACGCATTCTTCACAAAAAAAGATTTCATAAAAAACAGCACTGCTGAAATGAAAAGTATGCAGAAAAAATTGTTAAGCATGAGCCCTGAAAGCAAAGAATACATGGAATTGCAGAACAAATTATTGGACCTGAATATGCAGTTAATGACGCACACTTTGAAGCCTACAATGATAACAATGATTCCATTCCTAATCATATTCGCTTACGCGAAGAGCGTAATACAATTAGACCAGCCCTTAATCACCTTGCCGGTAACCCTTCCAATAATAGGAAACAGTTTCGAATTCATAGGGGTTTACTTCATCACAAGCATTATATGCTCAACAATACTAAGAAAATTATTAAGCCGTTAATTTTTTAAAACGCTATATTTTGGTGATATTAATAATGAAAGTGAAAAAAAGCGACAGGACAAGCAAGAAAAGAAGATACACTTCCCCTGGAGGAGACAGGAGGATAGAATACCATAAGAGGAAGCACTCAGTTATAGTGTGCGCTTCATGCGGCGAAAAACTGAAAGGAGTCCCGTTAAGATTAAACAAGAAAAGCAAGACTGAGAAAGTACCGAACCGCCCTTATGCAGGAATTTACTGCAGTGCGTGCTCAAGGAAAGTAATAAAAGACAAAATTTATGAAAAGATAAGGAATATGGGAGAGTGAAGAAAAATATGATTGAAGTAGGAAGATTATGCTATAAAATAGCAGGAAGGGAAGCAGGCAAGCCGTGCATTATTATTGACATTATTGATGATAATTATGTTCTTATTGATGGGTTAGTCAGAAGAAAAAGATGCAACATAAACCACCTGGAATTCACGCCAATAATTTACAAAGTTGCAAAGAAAGCAGACACTGAAACAGTTGTGGATTTGCTGGTCAAGAACAAAATAATAAGCGAAGCGCCCAAGAAGAAAACAGCAGAAGAAAAGGCTGTGAAAAATGAGAAACCAGTAAAGCATAAAATAATCAAAAACCCTGAAAAGAAAGAGGCAAAGAAGCAGGCAAAGGCAGAGAAGAAAACCAAAAAACCAAAAACAGCAAAACCAGCCAAGAAAGCGGCAAAAAAACCAAAAACAGCAAAACCAGCCAAGAAAGCGGCAAAAAAACCAAAACCAGCCAAGAAGAAAGGAGCTGGGGAAAAAAAATAATTTAAAAAATCCTGAACACCACTAAAAACATTAATGCCTGACAAGAAATTGCTTGAAGAATTAAATGATTTGAAGCTTGTTAGTTCCGAGAAGTTCCTGAAAAGATTAAAAAAAATTAAGGAAGAAAACCCGCCACTTTATGACGAAATAATCAAAGCATTAAAAAAAGAGGAGACAAGCGAGGAGCCTGCCAACTTGATTGATTTAAAGGATGGATTTGGGCCAAAGCAATTAACTTCCGAGGAAGCAGAAGCGCCGAAATTAAAAAACAAGAGCAATAAATTGCTGCTAATCCTTGCAGTAAGCGGATTAATAATATTAATAATAGTATTTATAATATTCTTATTCTTATAATGAAAATTATGGGACTGCTCCCTTTTGAAAAAGAAAAAAGAAAATTAGTAAAAAGATATGAGAGTTCAACCAATCCTGAATACGGATTAAAACCGGAAGACAGAACCATTGCAGAACTGCTCAATTCAGGCATTATAAATCTTGACAAGCCGGGAGGATTAACCAGCCATGAAACAGCAGACATTGTCAGGAAAATTATGAAAGTGAAAAGTGCAGGGCACGGCGGAACGCTTGACCCGAGAGTGACAGGAGTCCTGCCAATTGCTCTGAACAAAGCCACAAGAATACTTGAAGTATTCCTTCACGGAGGCAAAGAATACGTTTGCGAAATGAAACTCCACAAAGAAGTGAGCGAAAAAGACTTGTTAAAAACGTTCAAAAAATTCACAGGCACAATCAAACAACTCCCGCCAATTAAGAGCAGCGTGAAAAGAATCCTGCGCGAAAGGACAATTTATTACATTGAATTGCTGGAATTCGCAGGCAGGACTGCGCTGTTCAGGGCGGGGTGCGAAGCAGGAACTTACATAAGAAAATTGTGCACAGACATGGGTGAAAGTTTGGGAGTGAACGCCCACATGCAGGATTTAAGAAGGACAAAAGCCAGCTGCTTCAAAGAAGAAAACAGCATTACCTTATTTGAACTGCAGGAAGCAATGGCATTGTACGAGGAGAAAAGTGATGAATCACTGCTCAGGAAGTGCGTAATGCCTGCTGAAGCAGGAGTGCAGCACTTAAAAAAAGTAATAATAAGCGACGGAGGAGTTGCAGGAATGAGTTACGGCGCGCCGTTAATGCTTCCTGGAGCAGTCGCAGTGACTGAGAACATAGAAAATAATGAATTAATTGCAGTGATGAGCCAGAAAAACGAGTTAGTCGCGCTCGGAAAAGCAGCAATGACAGGCAAAGAAATGCTTGAAAAAAGCAAAGGAATATGCGTGAATGCCTACAAAGTATTCATTGAAAGGGAAGTTTACCCAAGGAGCTGGAAAAAAGAATGACGTTCGAGCATTACTACACAAAGAAACCGACAAGCGCACTAAAATTTTACAATTTTAAAGCAAGAATAAGAGGATTCCATTTCGAGTTAACCACGAGCACTGGAGTGTTCAGCCCCAAAAAAGTTGACAAAGCCACAAAATTATTAGCAGAAAACATGATAATCCGGAATAATGAATCATTCCTTGACTTGGGATGCGGCTACGGCGCAGTAGGCATAACAGCCGCAAGAATGGGCGCAAAAGTAGTGATGAGCGATGTTAACGAAAGGGCATTAATGCTCGCGCAAAAAAACATTAAAAATAACAAATTAAGCGCTGAAATAGTAAACAGCGAAGGATTCGCAAACATTAAAATTTTTTTTGACAATATCTGCCTCAACCCGCCGATTGCGGCAGGCATGAAAACCTGCAAATCATTAATTAAGGAATCCTACAGTCACCTGAACAGCCAAGGATTACTGCAGATAGTTGCAAGGCACAAGAAAGGAGGCAGAAGATTAATGGAATACATGGAAGAATTGTTCAGCAACGTTCAAACCCTTGCAAAAAAAGGAGTGTTCAGGGTTTACGTTAGCGAGAAAAATATTTAAGAATGCAAATCATTTCATTTAATCCAATGATAAATAAATCATTATTAAAAATTCTTGCATGCCCTGACTGCAAAAGCGGCTTGAAAGAGTCGGGCAAAAATTTAAAATGCACTAACTGCAAAAGAATCTTCAAAATAAGCAATGGAATACCATCATTGCTGCCGAAGAACCAATAATTTTATAAGTAGAAAAATTTGCCTTAACACCATCCAAAATTACGTTTAAAGGTGGTTTGTGAAATCATGAGTATAACTTATACAGAGAGCGCAGTAGGGCCTAATCTTCAGGAAGCAATCAGTAACGGGCAATTGCCTCCAGGCAAAACCCTTGAAGAGGCATTAAAAAATAATGACAGTTTAAGAAGCACTCTTAACAATAATATGAACTATTACGGCTCAGTAAAAAGCAAAAAAACCGGCTGGGAGAACTCATTAGGAGGCAGTAATCCAGTCCTCTTCGGCAATGACTGGTATAATAACACAAAATTCTGCAAAGATTACGTGAAATACAACCAAGAAGCAGGAGTTGACTTCATGGACAATGATGCTTCCGCGTGGACAGAGCCGTCAGCACATTTCAGCTTCTTTGACATGCTCGGGCCAATAGGATTATACGCAGGCATTAAGTCAATACTTTACGCTAAAAATAATTATGATGAAACAAAAGGCAAAGTTGCGCTCGGCGCTGGAATAGCATCAACTTGTGTTGGTGTAGTATCAACAGGATTAGCAGTAAGCAAATTCTCAAATTATTACACTAAGTACAATTCTTCAAATTTGATGACAAAACTTGAAGGCATTAAGGGCATGAGCATGACTGGCGGGAGCATGATGGCAGGATTAGGAGGCATATTATTGGCAGACGGAGTATTGGACATTATCAAATGGCGCAGAACAGGAGAAAGCAAGTATGCAATGTATGCAGCTGCAAAAATAGGAACAGGAGCGCCGGTAACAATCGGCGGAAGCATGCTCATAAGTGCAGGAGCCAGCAGTTGGCTGACAACTGAGAGTTTGGGAAGCGGGATGTACGCAGTCTCAACAGAGAATGCAGCAACTATTATGTCATTAAACGCGCCAGTCTCGTCAGCGTTCACGCTCGGAAGCATACCCTACGGCATTGGCTTTGGGATAATCGGTGGGGTTATTGCAGGAATTGCAGGAACAATCTTCCTTGCAAAGAAAATTGTCAAAAAGATAAGAAGCAAGAAGAAAGCAGGGCCTAATAATGTGAATTATTAAAAGGTGGAATGCGTTGAAAATAATAAAAGAAAAAAAAGAAGAGTTACTGACAAAGGATAATGTGAATAAAGCATTAAAGCAGGCATACTTGGGAAAAGATTACGGATTCACAGATGAAGAAATTAAAAAATTAAAAACTGCATTCTTCTACACCAACAATACGAATTCACTGAACAATTTCAGCACTAAAACAAATTCTTATAATGAAGGCAATATCCCTCATGAAAGATATATCAGGGCTTTGCAGGATTTGGAAATACTCAAATACGAAGAAAAAAAATATTCAATTTTCTCAGCAGATGAGAAGAAAAGCCTTGAAAAAGTATTGGGCAACTTTGCCGGCTTGGAAGAACTGGATTCTGAAATTTTTGAAAAATGGAGAAAAGCGCAGGCAGAATATGAAACAGAAGTTGTGAAATACTTGGCAGGAAGGGAAGTATTTGAATATTATTCTTTCATAGGGGGCTTGAAGCCTGAAGAAATGCCTGAAAAATTCAAAGAATACTACGCCTGCTATTTGGACAACATGAATCAAGAGCTTAAAAAAGAAATAATCAGCGAAAACATTTATGAATTTTTATCAAGCATGCCCTCAAAATCAGCAAAAGCAGAGAATGAAGAAAACACAGAAGAATTAAAGGCAATAATCCATAATTTTTACGAGAAAGGAGCTGATAATCTGCCGAAATTCATTAATGATTTGAATAATTATGAAATAATTTACAAAAAAATCCTGTTTAATAATGAAAAACTGGAAACTGAGTTTAATGCAGAGCTGAATTCATACTTTTTCAAGAAAAGCAGGCTAATATTGAATAATACAGAGATTAACCTGAAAATAAACAAGTACTTGGCTAAGAAAGCAGTAGTGAACAAAGGCTCAGAACTTAAAAAAGGCACCACTCTTAAAAGAAAATTAAGTATGGAAGAATTATTATCTGATAATGAACTCCTTGACAGATTAATAGGCGTGCCTGCAAACCATGAATTCTTCTCATCCGAAGAAATGTTCGTTCTCGTAACTGCAATTAATTACTTAAATCTTAACAAATATGAAAGAAAAATTGAAGAAAAAGAGAATCTTCTTGCAAACTTATTAATAGGAAAAACATTATATTATGATGCAAAATCTGACGAAGCAATAAAGGACTTTTACAGCACATTATATGACATTGTTGATAATAACATAATCTTTTTAAGCAAAATAATCAGGTATAATAATGATATGTTTCCTCAAAGTATGAACAATTTCTGGATTGAAAATTATGACAAGAAATATGAATTAATAAAATGCCTGCCAGAATATTTTAACAACGTCTCTGAAACTGAAGATGACAGCCCATCCATTACAGGCAAGGAAATTCTTGAAGAAGAATTAGTTGGTTCGATTAAACCTGAAATGATGGCAGAATTAAAGAAATTGAAGGCGGCAGAGAATGCAAAAAAACTAATAATTCCGAAAGAATCAGAACTGTCTGAAAAGCCTGCAAAACTATCAGCTCTGCAGCAGGAAATATTAGACGCGCAGAAGAAAATTTTAGGTGAAAAGAATGAGCAGTAAATCGCAGGCAAAGCAGGTATACTCACTGCTTTTCTTATTATTAATAATTTCAATAGGTTTCAGCGTGCCGTTTGCAACAGGATTTTACAGGTTCACCAACTCCAAAGGTTATGTTAACTCATTAGGAGGCATAGGTGTTGAGGCTAAGAATATTGTGTTAACCTGCACCGGGGCTGGAGGTTACACTGCATCAACTCAGACAACTTCCACTGGATATTATGATTTCAGCAGTTACGGAAACCAGTTCTTCTGCACTGACAACTGCGGAGTGACATGCAGAGTAAGCGCTTCAGATTCATTAATTATTGTGCCAAGCAACAGTTTCTCGTTCACAGTTAAAAACGGGGCTTATGAAGAAGTCGGGAAAACAGTGAACATGGTTTACAACGCTTACATAGGAAAGGAATGCTTCAACTTCAACCAGGTAAGCGGTTCAATAAAATCAAACGATGGCTTAATAGTAAAAAACCAGAACGTATTATTGTCATGCAATAACAAGAATTACACTGCAACCACTAATAATGAAGGCATTTTTAACTTCACCACCACTAATGACTTATTCGCGTGCGATGCAGAAAATAACTGCAATATAAACTGCACACTAACATCCGAGAATATTACCTTAATAAACAGCAGCTTCACTGCAAGGATTGAAGAGGTTGAAACCTCATGCAATGCAGGCAATACTCAGATAATTAATTATTACACCAGCGGAGTATCCAATGCCAATCTTGACGTGGCAGGATTATTCGAACCAGACACTGCCAGTACTTACGGCCCAGTTTTCAGCTTCACATTCACGCCTTATGTAACAGTTAATGAGTGCAGGTTCAGCGAGACGAACAATGATTATTCGGGCATGACTAATGTTGTAAGCGGCTACGTAGGATTCGCACCATCGCAGGCAAGCCACACTTTTTACGTTGCATGCGACACGCCGTTAACAACAGAAGACTCACTGCACACTGAATCAGCAACTTACAATTTTGATTTGCAGAAACCTGTAATCACGAACTTGGACAACAGTTCAGGAAGCATATTGGACAGCATTCCGGCGAATGTGACAATCACTTTGAACGAGGACAGCAAGTGCCAAGTTTCAGGCGCAGACACTGGCTACGATTACGGATTAACCAACTGCTCCAATAATTACAGCACTAATACTGCCTGCGAACTGCCTCCATTATTTGAAGGCATTAACAATTTTTACGTGAACTGCGTTGACGCTTACGGCAATTACTACAACAGCACAGACAATGTCCAGGCAAGTTATGACATAGACACAGCAAATCCTGAATACGCAGTTGATTCAGAATCAGTAATGATAGGGCAGAACAATCCATACACTATTAACTGGATATTATACGACGCGCACCCGTCACGCTACGAATACTATTACCAGCAAGTTTCAATGGAAAATAGTTCATGGATTAATGCGCAATCAGTGCCTAAAACAGTGAATACTTTGAATCTTGGAATGTTCAATTACACACTAATCTTCAACGACACATTAGGGCATAAAAATTCGAGCACTGTAATAGTGGAAGTTACTGATTTGAACGCGCCAGTAATAACACTTATCTTGCCTGTGAATAATTCAGTAATCAAAAACCCAGTGATTATGAAAATCAGTTTAAGCGAGGAAATAACTAATTGCGCTGCAGAATATAATAATATTAACCACACAATGAACAAATTGCCCGGAGACGTGTTTAATTTAACAGATAATTTCACTGACGCGCTGCATAACGTGAAATTTTACTGCAATGACACTTACAATAATACAGGGTTTAACCAGATTTTCTTCACAGTTGACAATACGCCTCCTGAAATAAGCATTGACATTAATGATTCAATGCTTGAATACGCAGTTGACGCAGTTAACATTACACTGAACATTTCAGAACTTCACCTGGAAGAATGCTTATTGTATGCAGAATATCCTGACGAGTCATTACTGGCAGAAACCAATGATTTAAACATAGCATTCAATCCGGATGTTTTAACACAATTAGGAGTTTACACTATTGAAGTTTACTGCACTGACTTTGCAGGAAACTATAATTCAACAAGTAATTACTTCACAGTAAGCGACACTTCAAATCCAGTAGTAACGCTCTTATCTCCTGATAATGAATTATTGAACGGGACAGTATTGTTCAACTGCTTAGCAGTGAACCACTTATTAAATGATGCAACGCTTTACGGCAACTGGAGTGCTGGCTGGCATGCGGACCAGACAATCCCTTTAAGCGGAGAGCAGGACTACGCAGCATTCACCAAGAACATAAGCACAGGATTTTATGAGTGGAATTGCTACGTGTGCGACACAAGCAGCAACTGCGCATTCGCTGCTGAAAACAAAACATTTGAAACTGACAATACGAATCCTGTAATAAACCTGACTATCAGCGATTCAATGGTTGAATATGGAATGGACAATGTTAATGTGTCATACACTATTACTGAAGCCAATCCTGATTACTGCAGTTTTACTATTTACTACCCGAACAGCACATTATTAACAAGCCCTTTAAGCAATGAAATAATTTTAACGCCGTCAGAACTTACTGCTAAGGGAGATTATACTGCAATTGTTTACTGCAATGATGCTCTGAACAATTCAGCAAGCGCAATTGATTACTTCAATGTGAATGACACGCTCCCTCCTGCTGTGACAATTGTCAGCCCAAATCAAGCATATTACACAAAAAATAATATATTATTCAACATCACTCTTGACTCATTTGCTGAATGGTGCGGTTACTCTCTTGACGGATTCGAGAATATTACTCTAACTAATGAGTCATTATTCTCATGGCATTATGAGAATAACAGCGTGCCTGAAGGATTTCATTACGCAGAATTTTACTGCAATGATTCAAGCAATAATATGGGGATGAACAGCACTAATTTCATTGTTGAAACCACTCCGCCAAGCATAAATAATAATGCATATTCTCATGCTTATAATTCTGTTCTCGGATTGAACAATAATTTAACAATAAGCGCTGATGTTTTAGATGCACTTCCGGGAGTAAGCGAAGTATTATTCGACAGCCAGAAAGCACAATACAATATTGGCAGTATTTATTATTACAATCATACGTGCAGTGACACTAATCAGTACTGGAATAATGAAATATTCGCGAATGACACTTTAGGCAATAATAATACTCTTTCAGGATTAGGATTTTCATGGTACTGCGACGTTTCGCCTCCAAGCATTACTGACTGCTCATTCAATGCAAGCACTGCTTCAGACGGGGCAATCGTAAGATTAAACTGTGAAATTAACGAAGAAGGGTATGCAAGCATTGACACAGTATTATTCAGCACGAACTTAGGCGCCCTAACACCAAGCAATACTACTATAAATGATTATTATTACGACTTTCTTTGCAATAATTCAATAGCTGGCAATGTAATATTATTAAGCGCAGAAGCAAACGATACATTAGGCAATAATAATACTGTTTCTTTCAGCGATTCCTTCTTCTGCGACGCGTTCGGGCCTGAAATAAATAATGTCTCAAGCATTCCTGCTGAAGCGCCGAAAGGAAACAATACATGCATAAGCGCGAACGTGACTGATGAAATGCTTGACAAAGTATGGATTAACACGAGTCTGCAGGAATACGGCAACCCTGACACTGTTTACTCAATTTATTACTTATCAGATGACGGCATTGGATGCGATTTAACAGCAGGCGACAACATTTTCTCGCACAATTTAGTATTGGACAAGTACGGCTACTACAATATCAGCACTATTAACGCGAATGACACAGAATCGCAAATAACAGAAATAATATTGGGCAGCACTGTTTACTCATATGACAATACTCCTCCTTTAATAGTAAGCACGCAAGTATTAGGCAGTTACCAGCTGAACAATGGAGAAAGCACTGTTTTAAGAGCAAGGGTGCAGGATTACCCTAACGGCGTGGATAATGTATTGTTCAAAATTTCAGGCAATAATTACACTTACACTTCAAAAAGCGTTGACTTGTATGATTACGTAGTAAACTGCAATAATGATTATGATTACAATTGGACTGACGTGTTCGCTTTTGACTCCTCAAATTATGCAAGCAATAAAACAGTGAATTACAATACTATAACCTGCGACACCCTTTACCCGATTGTTACTGAACCTTTTGTTGATGATTATGTTGTAACACAGGCAGAAGGACTGAACGTAACAACAACAGCGAGCGATTACCACTTGGATAATGTGTGGGTTATGATTACATCACCAGCAGGAGTAGTGCATAATTATACACTTAACAGTTTAGGGGGCAATAATTTTGGAGTAATTGCCCTTCTGAATGAAACAGGTGTCTGGTTTGTGAATCAAACGTTTGCGAATGATACTTATAACCACGTTAATTCCTCAGGCAATGCAGCTCTTAACATTACTGTTGAAGCAATGGATGAACCTTTCATAGCCAATTGCGGCATTAACAATACTTTGCTGCAGAACGGCGGAAGCGCCAGAATGTCCTGCTTCGTGAATGATGATGAAGGCATTGATACTGTATTGTTCGAATTGAACAATACGAATAATACAATTACAGACGTTAACAATCATGTTTATTACAAGGATTTTATTTGCGGAATCAGCCTGAACATACACTGGACTAACGTGTTCGTAAATGATAATGGAATTCCTGTAAATAGTTCAGCGCATCCTCTTGACTTCACTCTTTACTGCGACGTGGATAATCCAGTAATCTCAAATTACGCTTCACCACCAAGCACGCTCACATTAGGAAGCAATTTGTTAATAAATGCGACAATCACTGACAATAATTTAGTAGTTAATCCAAGAGTGAGCATTACTTACTCGAATAATAGTTTTGCAGTTATTAATTTGAACAATTTAGGCGGAAACATTTACGGAACAAGCATTCCGCTGGCAAGCACAGGCAATTACACTATCCACAATATGAGCGCGGAAGACGTAGTGGGCAATAATGTTGTGATGAACATTAACGAAAAAATTAACTCTGCTGACATTTTCCCGCCAGTCATCAATATCCAGTCGCCTTTTAACGGCACTTATGACACGCATAATGTGAGTTTAATATTCACAGCGCAGGACCCTTACTTCAGCCAGTCATGGTACACTCTTAACAATGTAAATGCAACTAGTGCAGTAAGCAATTCAATACTAACACTCCCCGACGGCTTCTACGAATTAAGATTGTACGCGAACGACACATACAGTAATACAGGCATGCGGGATGTTTCATTCACTGTTGATGCTGAGACGAGCGTGAAGGATTTAAGTATCAATAGTGTTAGTGTGCCGAGCAATGCATACCTGAACGAGAACTTCACACTCTTGGTTAACATTACTAATGAGGGAGGCACTGACGCGTTAGGGGCTAATCTGACAATTTATGACAATTCCAACGTTGCCAGAAATGAACTAATAAACGTGCTTGAAGGGGAAACAATCATTTTCTCTTACAATATGAGCATAAGCGCTGCTGGCTCGCACAATATTACAGTCTACGTAGTGCCCCCTCCTGAAGAAACTGACAGAACTGACAATTCAGGCACTGATTTCATAACAATAAAATCATACATTGAAGACGTTAACGCTGTTATGAGCGCGCCAAAAATAGTAATGCCTGGCACTAATTTCACTGCAAAATTATACTTGTACAATAATGCAAATAAAACACTGGACTTAATAAGCAATTTAACAGTGCCCGCAGGATTCACAATTCAGACAATAAATCCAGCATTCACAATCGTTCCAATAAGTGATTTCGCAGCCGGCGAATGGAATATTACAAGCGCAGCAACTCCTGAAAATTACACTATCAGCACGAAGACATGGGTAAGCAATGAATCAACAATTTATAACATTGTCAATAATAAAATTGTGGAAGTTACTCCTCCTCACAGCCCATTATTCAGCGTTGACCTGACAATAATTCCTGCAACTTTCATCCTTGGGCAGAACAATATTGTAATAGCAGACATTTACAATTACGGCAATGAAACAGCAACTAACTCCAAAGTAACCCTTCACTTGTCAGGCAATCTTGAATTAGTCACTGGAGATTACACTTATTACATGGGCGACTTAGTGAACGGCACAAGCAATTCCACAACGTGGATTATTACACCGAATTCAACAATTGGAAGCTATGAAATCAGCGTATTCGCAGAGTATGACGGCGGAAGCGACGCGGACAATGAAACAATCACTCCAACTTACTTGCCTAATTTAACAACAAGCGACATAGTTTACAGCCACAATGTTGAGAATAATACTTTATTGGTTTACAATTTCACAGTATCCAATACAGGGATGGGCAATGCCACCAATGTTTACGCTTACTTATTGCTGGGCAATAACACCATCCCGGGCAAAATCAATGAAACATTCAATTTGAACGCAGGAGAGCAGAAATACTTGTCCTTCAATTTCACACCAATCAATAATGGCAGTTCAAAATCATTCAAATTAGTGGTGGAGCATTCCAATTCAAGCTATTATTATGAAATAATTAATACTTATTCAGTATGGCTTGACATGATTGCGCCTGCTGACACTATTGTTAATGGCTATGCAACTGTTGACGGCGCAAACATTATTTACTGGACTCCTGTGGCTGATGCTTACAAATATTATGTTTACAAGGGCGTTAACGGGCAGACAGATTTCAATGTTAGCAACCCTAATGTTATAATAATGGCACCAACTCTTATCTGGCGGGATGACTATGTTGATTTGAACAAATGGTATTATTACCGCGTTGCAGCAGTTGATTACGCAGGCAATATCGGCAACCTCAGCGATTATGTAAAAATTATTCCAATGGATTTCAAAACCCAGGAGGACGAACTGGAATACTTGCAGAGCCAGTTAAGCCAATACACTGCCGCTGCCGCTGTTCATGAGCAGGAGGAGCAGTTAACTGCGCAGGTAAACGGGGAAATCACTTCATTACTGAATGATATGCAGTTCTTTACAAGCGTGAGCGAATTATTAACTCCTGAACAGTACCAGAAAGTGCATAATATTATGACAGTCCTGCAAAATGCAAACAGCCAAACAACCCTTAACGACAGGAAAGCTTACCTGAACGAGGCAAAATATTTATTGCAGTCCCTCGGCGCTTATTCAACAGGCTTGGAAACGCACATTTACACTAACACAATCGGCAACTTGACAGTGAAAACAACAGAATCAGTAATCAGTGTTGAATTAAATGACAAGAACCATAACAAGCATGACGTTGCAATAATTGTAATGAATCCTTCAAATAATATTCTTGAAAATATTACATTATACTTTGACGTGCCAAGCGATGCAATATTAAGCAATGGTTTGATTAAGGAGAATAACCAGTTAATTTTCACAATTGATTCATTAAATCCTGGCGGGAATGCAACAATTACTTATTCATTCCTTTCCTATTCTGAATTTGCAAGCAATGGAGTGAATGCTTTAATGAAGACTATTATTCCTGCAAGCGGGCCAAGCTTAGTTACTGGCTTTGCAGGAAGCGTTTTTAACAAAACAAGCAATGAAGCATTCAATCCTGTTTATATTGGATTGGTGTGGCTTGCAGTATTAATCTTGAGCGTTTCCTACTTCCAGAAGAAAAAATTAGTCAAAGTGTACTACAAAGTAAAGGACAACCTGTTCAAGAACGAGGAAGACGACATTATTGACATTAAGATTGAGAAATAACAATTTTTTAAACAATTAAGGAATATTCTTTTTTAAACATGGGGAGCGCCAAAATTGATTTTGAAATGTTATTCCTTTTTGCCTTAATATTATTGGGCATTTTTTTCAGATTATATAATATTGGCACATTAGAGATTAACGGTGATGAGGAAATAATAGGCATAAGTGCAGTTAAATTAGTTCACTCCCATTCTTACGGCATTTTTGAAGGGTTCGGGAACAGTATTGATTCTTATGACCCGCGACTGTACCTGGCAGAGCACCCTCCTGTTGCAAGATTCATAATGGGCTTGCCCACATTGTTCATGAATAATAGTTTTGAAAAAATTATGTCAATAACCCCTGAAACTTATATTTACAATTACGCTGCAGTTACTGAATTTAGGGAAGTATTACTGCCTCTGCGCCTGATGAGCTTCACATTCGGAATACTGGCTATTATTATTATTTTCCTGTTTGCAAAGGATTTCTATTCGTTCAAAACCAGTCTGATAATTACTGCAACTGCGAGCTTGTCGTTTATATTAATAACTCTCAGCAGGCTAATTTTCATGGACGTTTATTCAGTATTTTTTATAATGTCAACGTTGTATTTTTATTCAAAATACAGCAGGAATGGCAGCAAATTTTTCTTGTTTCTTGCAGTTATTTTTTTTGCCTTTAGCATTGGTTCAAGGAATTACTCACCCCTGCCCTTGATTATAATGTTACCCGCGTACGAATTATTTTACAGAAACAACCGGAGAATGGCTTTGATTATTTTTTCAATGCTTGCTCTCGTAACTTTGCTTAATTTTTTAGTAATATACCCTCCTGAAATTTTTAATTACCTGCCAGAATCAGGCTCAAGGGTGGAAAAATTATTTGCAGAACTGGATTTCATCCCATTGCTGACTTTAATTACTGGCGAGTCTCTGGTAATAACTTTCCTTGCAATAATTTTTTTAATAATAATCCTGTTCAAATTTGACAAAAAAAAGGACGAATTAAACATTCATTTTAATAAGTTTAGTCTTAAATCTTTGAAGCGTCTTAACTTGCCGCAGTTTGCTTTCCTATTATTCCTCGTATTCTTTTCTTTGACTGCTTATTACAGCGAGCGCAGGGGTGCAATATTAATTCCATTATTTATACTATCTGCTGGTTACTTGTTTGAAAGATTCAGGAAGAATCCTGCTTTCAGGACCGCATGCTACACTTTACTATTGCTCAACTGCATTAACTTATTCATGAATTTAGGGGTTCCTACTGAAATTGAAGGGCAGGGTTTTGACATTACCAGGCAGCTAACTTTTTTCAACTCAGACCCGAATTACAGGGAGCATGAAATCCTTAATTACTTGAATGCGCAGGGCAATCCAAGCATAATCACTAATGATATGTATTTCTTATTGAATTATAATAATTCATCGCTTTACGGTTTGAAGAAGGGTTTTTGTTATGATTCGCAAATTTTTGATTACGTAAAATCCTCCTTTGATTACGTAGTGTACGAGGGTGATTATGCACTTGCTGATGCTTTCCTGTGCGAGAATATTCTTGCAGTGCCTAATGAGATAGTATTGACAAGTGATGATTTGAGGTTTACAGTATTCAAAATCTTGAAATAATGTGGCAGAAATTTTTAAAAACGAATAACATTCTATATATTCTTAACTGCCAGGGTGGCGGAGCGGTCTAACGCGTCGGTCTTGAGAACCGATTCCCTCACGGGAGCACAGGTTCAAATCCTGTCCCTGGCGAAAAGTGAGTTAGTTCATACACCCTCTTGATTTTCTTAAAAAAAGTATTATGCAGTGAATCCAAAATAAATTAGTATAAGGCCGAAAATTAACAGTGACAAGAATATTATAAACCATTGCTTTTTTTCCATCTTTGCCCATCTTGTCTTCATGCGTTTTGGCAGGAATAATACGTCCAAACCTTTTAACAGTGAAAGCCATCCCAAAATTGTAATAATAACTTGCCAGTTCAGCACCCAAACATTATGTGCAAGCACCATTGCAATTCCTACCACTAAGCTGAATATTCCCCCAAAATACATTATTGCTTCATTTTTCATTTCTGCAAAAAGTTTCCCTAAAACCTTCTGCTTCACTAGTAATGAAAGAGAAACAACAAAAATAGTGATTCCCCACAATGCAGCCAAATAATTTGACAAAATCATAATAAGTTAAATAATATTCGGGATTCTTTAAAATTTTTTTTAAAAGTAAAATAAAAGACACAAGCAACAGTGAAAGACGTAATCAGCGAAGCCACTTTTGCAGGAAGAACTTTAATATACAATAATCTTCCTGAAGCCCGTCCCTGGCGATATTCTAAAGAATAATAGTTAGTTTTATAAAAGTAATTTTTTCTTTAATTATTATGAAACTACATAAAAATCAGTCATTGGACAAATTAATCAATGAAATTTGTGATATTGAGCTGTTCCTGACACCAAGCGTAATTGCTGGCATTCAGGAAATAATTAAAGGTAAGTATCCTGATATTGATTATAACAAAATATGTTATGACAAAAAATACGCGATGAATAATGCCGAATTCGTGGAAGATTATCTTAAAAAATTAAAAATTCTTTATTCTGCACAATTGGATAAATCCTTATACAGAAAAAGGATTTAAAAATAGTATGCGCAAGAATGTTCAGCTTATTGTCCTGTAATCCCTGAACCATTCAAAACCTTTCAGAATCATTCGTGCTGGGCAACATTTTATGATTATTTGCTGAAATACTTGCTTATTACACTGTCAGCAATTGATGAGAATTTATTATACAATTTGGGGTTGTGCAGATTAATTTCGGCAATTTTTTCCTTTATGTACTCATTGCCTTCATTTGTCAGAGTATAAGCTTTCTTCCCTTCCTCCAATTCCCTTATTATGCTGTAAATCGTGAAATCCTGTATTACTGTATACAATTGAGGCGTTGTTAATCCTTCTAAACCTTCAATAACAGGTGTTAAAACGAACTCACCCCTGCTTTCTTTATCTATTCCAATTAAAATTTTTGACAAATCATACTCTTTAATCAAATAATTATTATTCCTGCTTATTTTCTTAACCACGTCAAACATTAATGACTTCTCTTCACTTATGGAAATAATGCCCATACTTTTCTGAAAAATGAAGATACTTTAAAAAAATTATCATTTTCCCCATATTTGGAGGTTTATTAATTATCCATTAAGGTTTGGAACCCTTTTCTTTATAAACCATTTATAAACCTTGTAAGGTTTAAGAATGCTGATTTTCCTTATTATTTTTTATGATAATAAGAAGGGCTTTGGTTAAGGACACCAAGGGTGTCAGGCGCTTGAACAGGAAGTGGAAGAAAGAATATCCTGAGGCATTCATTGACGGGGATTACACTTTTAAGGGCATCAGGGCTTCCATTAAGAAGAGGCAGATTTTCATTGCAGAGGATGAAGACAACATTATAGGTTACGTTAAGATTATTGTCAGGAAGAGGGACACTCCAATGAAGAGGTGGGGTTTAAGGAAGAGGCAGAAATTCCTTGAAGTTACTGACATGTTTGTGAAGAAGGATTACAGGAATAAAGGGGCAGGAGTTAAATTAATGGAAACTGCAGAGAATTACGCAAGGGAAAGGAAGATTAAAACAATTGTATTATCATCTGAGGGCTCATCAGGCGAGAATTTAATAAGTTTTTACCATAGAAGAGGATTCAAAATTAATTACACAAGAATGTTCAAAATATTATTATAAACTATTTTTTCCTGTACTCTAAGAAGAAGTAAGGCACTGCACCGAAACCCCAAGTTATAATAATGATTAATAGCCATAAAATTTTGTTCAAATGCCTGAATTTCCCCCTAAAAAAGCAGTTTATCAGCATGCTCGCAGAAAAGATTACAAAAACAAAGAAAGCAACAGTTATAATAAAATCTAACAAAGTAAGAGTTAAGTCTTCACCCCAATTAGAATAATAAACTGAATATTCATAATTATAATCCATGTGCGCTTTTGCCTCATTCATCCAGTATACATAATAAACTGCCCACTCCAGATTTGACTGGGTTGAGGAATAATTCCCAAGAGCAAGCCATTCATCAGCCCACACCAGCCAAGTCAGGGACTGGTTAAACATGTAACCAAAAGTAAGCGATTCTTCATGAGGCAGATAAACTTCATAATTTTCCCAGTCCGGAACATTCTTTGTATTGTTCAAATCCTCCAAGTAATCATTAAGAATCAGGCTGCACTCAGTAATAACCTGATTATATATTGATTCAGGAATGCCCTCAAGCAGTGCATCAGCAGTTTCATTATCACCATTAAAGTAAGCTTTTGCTGCTTCCTGAATAATTAAAGTTTCATTATCCTTATTATTCAATAATTCTGCATAAATTCCCACCCCCCTCACATAACTGGCTGAGAACACATTAGATTCATTCAATACAGCAATCCTTATGCTTCCCGGCAAATCTTCAAGTATTTTCTCCTTAAAACTTAAGGCATCTGCTGCATCGTATAATTTTTTTGAAGTATTATCCCAAAGCGAATACTCATCCAGGGTTTCGTAAATGCTCAGCTCTGAAGTTATAGGAAACGAGCCGTAACTATAAGAAATCCATAATCCTCTCTCAGGAGGCCAGAGCTCCCCCAAACTAATATGGGTTGTGTCAGATGATAAGAACCAGTCATTAAATGAAGCACCCCATGTTGCATCAACAGGAACCCACCCGTAGCCTGACAAGTAAAACTTGTTATACGCGTGGGAATCTGCTGTATCATCAAGCGCTAATGAGATAATATACTTTGTCGGTATTCCCAAAGCTCTTAATAATGCTGCATACAAAGTTGCATAACTATGGCACGTCCCTTTGCCAACAGTTAAAGTCTGCAGGGCCCCGCCAGGCACGCCCTCGCCGGAATACATGTATTCTATATTATTCCTAACCCACTCGTACACTTTTTCCGCCTTCACGTAATCATTGTCAGTTTCTTCCACAATCTCATTCGCTTTCTCCACTATTAACGCATTATTGGATTCAATGCCCTCACTGGGCTGGGTGAATAATTCATAACCAGCAGGCATTGAATCATTAATTCCTGAAAAATTAACATAATCAAAATAATCAACATCAAACACGAGAATTGTAAAATTTGATTCAATCAATAACTCCCCTCCCGCAGATAGTGAAGGTATTTCCCAATCTGCCCACTCATTCCCGTAACTGTCGCTTGAAATCACTGGCTTAATTGAAGAATTAACGTACTTCACCAACAAGTTAGGATAATCATTTTCCGGAAATAATATTCTTACCTTAATATTTGTCAGGACAGCAGTATTATTGTTCTCAATCTTGACTCTTTCCATGAGGTTGTAAATTTTAGGAGAGGAAAGCTTGTATTCTATGCCCTTGCTTGAGCCGCGGATTACCTGAAAAGATGACAGCATTTCATTATCCAGTGCATTGCCTGACTCGTCAATCAAGCCATTAACAACAATAGTATAATTTCCCGACTGCAGAGGAGCGGAAGGTATGAAAGTAAGGGTTCTGCCGTTAATTAGCGCGGCTCCAGTAAAAAAGTTGCCGTTCTCATCCTTGAGAATACTGAACGAATTATTGTTTGAAACTTCATTGCTGAATTTCAAGCTTATTATTGGCTTCTCATCATTGAAAAGAGTGTTATTCTGGGGAGATATTGAAAGCACTTCGAAAGGCACTGATTCAGGACTGCTTCCAACATCATAATCACTGCCAACTTTTTCAAAAATAATGGGAGTAACTTCAAAACTGTTATTATCATTTTTTATTACTGAAAAATTAGCGCTTAAAACGTCGCCTTTTTTAACGCTGCCATTTATATCCTGCACCTCCTCAATGCCCGAAGAATTAAACAGCATGAAAAATATTTCAAAATCCCCATCCTCAAAACCAATAAGCTGAATATTATAATCACCCTTCAGTAATCCTTTAATCAGGAACGTTTGAACATCAGAGTAAGACGAAGGCGAGGAGCAGAAGGAATAATTATCCTCGCAAATCACTTTCTTATCCTCAGGATTAAACCCGAGTTTCCTGCCCGAAGAGTCAGTAATGGTTACGTAAACCGGCGAGTGAGTAGTTACTGCAGCATTACCAGCAGATATGTGCTCCCTGAACTCGTCAGCGCTCCCAGCAGGATAATAAGTGCCTTCATTTATTTCAATCTTCTCAGCAATCTGCTCCGCCCTGCCGGAATCAACAGTTCTTAAATAATCCCAATCACTCTGAGTGCTCACCAACTCAGTTTTCACAACCTCCCAGTAGTGGCATCCACGAAATTAACCTCCTCAAACCCTAAGCACGCGTTCGCAACATCAAAATCGCTCATAGTGTCAGTAATACTTGCAGGCTCCTGCCCTTCCTCCATTGACTTAATATCCCTTTCCACTGCGTCCTGCATCTCCTGCTTGTGGTCCAAGTAAACGTCAGATTCTTCAGGATTAATTGAATTAACCATTTCAGCCCAGCCCATGTAATATTCAGCAGCAACCAGTGCAAGATTATATTCCAGAGGAAGAAAGTCAGTCCCTGTCTCATACGCAGTGTCCAATAATGCCATGAAAGCGTCATGCTTTGCGGGATTGTCAAAAGGTATTCCTGAATAATAACCCAATGCGTCAGTAGTGTCTTTAAGTCCTGCTGCAATCTTCCGCGCCAAATTTATATCATCCAATTTTAAAACTTCTGCCAATTTGTCCAATACTTCGCCTTTCACAGTTTCAGAAAGTGACTCAAGCCAGGCAGTATACTCTGAAACACTATTCAATGTTTCATCATCAGTTATCCCATTCTCCCTGAAAGCTTCTATTACAGGATTAGGAGGAACAACTCCAGGCTGATTAGTGGCGGATGCAAAAACCGGAAGAATCAACACTATGAAAGCAAAAATTAACAAAAATTTACCCTTCATAATTAACAATAAATTAATGCGGAATCCATATAAACATTATCATCCAGCCGGAATTAATATTTAAGATAAGATTTTTAAGTCATTACTTAATCCCTTCTTACTAATGGGGGAAAGGCTGCACTTAAAACGTTTAATAGTACTATGCTCATGGATTTTATTTTTAGGATTCGTTTTTGCCAGCATAGAAATTGCAAGCATTGACTCACCCACCAATACCACTTATAACAGCAGTGATGTATGGTTTAATGTCACGACTAATGAAACTGCTGACTGGTGCGGCTACTCCATTGACGGCTTTGAAAACATCAGCATGAGCAATGATTCCACAACAACATATTATTTTGAGAATAGCAGCGTGCCTGAAGGAAGCCATAACGTGACTTTCTCATGCAATGACAGCGCAGGCGGCATGAACTTCTCCGAAACATTATACTTCACAATTGACTTAACAGCGCCTGAAATAACTATTGAATCACCTTTAAACATCACATATAAAGCGTATGAATATATTGATTTTAATATTACAAGCAGTGAAGAAATTAACTGGTGCGGAGTTTCAGTATTCGGCACTGACAATATTACAATGACTAATGATTCCCTGCTCATTGGTTTATAGAAGTGGCATTCTTAACCATTGGATCCCCGCCGGTTAATGTGTCTTTTTCCTGCAATGACACAGTGGGTAACATGAACACTTCAGAACCCCTTTATTTTACTATTGACGGCGGAATACCGGGAGTTGAAATAGAATCGCCGTCCAATACTGAATATTCAACTAGTGATGTATGGTTCAATATTACTGCTAATGAGACTGCTGACTGGTGCGGTTTCTCACTGGACAATGAGGCAAACGTTACAATGGCTAATGATTCATTAACTCATTTTTACTATTTGCAGACAAATTTAGACGGGGCGGTTCATGAAGTAACTTTTTACTGCAATGACAGCGTAGGGTATTACAGCAACGGCAACAGCACGTCATTCACTGTTTCAATCCCATCACCAGTCCATAATTCGCCGGTTATTTTTACAAACATTCCAATAACAGTTTCAGGCACTCCCGGAATTTACACTTTAACATTTTGCCAGATTCTGAACTTTAACTTCAACAATAACCAAGTCATATTATCGTTGCAGAACATTTACAACGACAGCATACGCATCAATATTAACTCCGACTTTTACAACATACTATTAGGAGAAGCAGTTACTAAAGATTTGAACAATGACGGAGTACCGGACATTAAAATCACACTAAAAAGCATTAACGCGCCAAATGCAACAATCAGCATTAATTTAATAACCGGTTCAGAAACTGAAACTCCAGATGATAATGTCAGCAATGAAACCACTCAAAACAATAATACTAATAATGAAGTTCCTGAAAATAACGGAACAACAACCTCAGGAGGGGAATTAATTAATCAAACCAGCAACCAGACAAGTAATGAACCTCCTGCACAGCAGAATGAAACATTCATTGGTAATATTATAAACTCCATTATTGACTACGTGAAATTATTATTGGGAATTGAATAAACATCATGCCATACGATAATGTTACTGACCTGCCGGACAATGTAAAATCTCATTTGCCGCTGAAAGCGCAGGAAATCTTCATGGAAGCATTCAACAACGCCTTCAAGCAATACAATGACGACGTGACTGCGTTTAAAGTTGCATGGAGCGCAGTGAAGAAGAAGTACGAGAAGAAGAATGATGATTGGATTAAGAAATAATTATTTATTTACCATATGGTAAATATATATTAAAATTGAATTTCAGCCCTTCATAGTACTACAAAATCATTGTTAAGAATATTTAACAGATGTTAATTTATTTTAACAGAAAATTATTTAAATTATTCTATAGTGAAATTATACTCATTTGTCATGTTCGTGTTCGTTGCGTTGTCGTATCCTGTGATTCTCCACCATACAATTCCTGTGTATCCTGTTGTGTCAAAGTAGAATTCGCTCCACGCGTTAATAGTGTTGTAGTATTTGGTTTCGTATTTTGTCCACGCGCTGGTGTAGTTCGTTTCCAGCATTGTCTTGTACACGTTGAAGTTGTCTGCCCATCTGCTTGTTATGTTGACTTGTTCTCCTGCGTTTGGATTGCTCGTGTTCTGGCTTACCTCGTAGTATTCGGGATTCTTGCTTTCCAGTTGCACGATGCCGTAATTGCTTGCTTCAGCGTTATTGTTCACGTCGATTGCATGGTATTTGTAGTATACGCTGCCTCCTTCATAGTCCGCGTTTGTGAACGTTTTTGTGGTGTTTGCCCAGCCGTCAGTGAATGATGCGCTCGTGTCATTCTCGAAGCTGCCTGTCAGGTTTGTTTCGAATTTGTAGGAGTCCAGCCCTTCGTAAGTGTCTGTCCAGTGCGAGTAGAATGATACATTCTCATTTAAATTGTGCACAAGAGTTGTATTGCTACCTAAGTAATCGTTTACTGGTTTGCTGTTGTCCACAGTGACTACAAAACCTATCACTGCATTGGTTTGTGCAAAGCAATAACTGGGAATGAGAAACAATACTAATGCCATTAATAGCCAAATTTTTTCCATAGTGTATCCTCTAATTCAACAATAAAAATAAAAAAGTAACAAATAAAAAAGATTTGGTTTTAGATTTGATATGCACTGCTTATTAAGATTTGCATGGAATGACCTATTCCTCCTAATGCTGAATCATCAGCAGCTACTCTCTGCCAAATATTAACAACTTGATTAACACCACTTACTGGAACGTTCTGTGACCATAGTG
>Ga0210051_1001109_pt1 | contig 27061 bp, 24 predicted proteins | sample CryGey092014_all_FD_185464 | JGI IMG/M metagenome (GOLD analysis project Ga0210051, IMG submission 185464) | Groundwater microbial communities from aquifer - Crystal Geyser CG23_combo_of_CG06-09_8/20/14_all (SPAdes) (version 2) | ecosystem: Environmental > Aquatic > Deep subsurface > Groundwater...
CTCTGGTTTTAAGATAAAAATAAAAAAAGGCAAAGATAGCAACTAAAATTAGGAGAATTATCCACCAGTAGCTTACAAAAAAATTAGAGATAGCAATAACAATTTTGGTAACTAAGGGAAGTTCTTTACCTGTTTCTATTAATACCTCAGTTAATTTAGGAATAACATAAACTAAAAGGAAAAGAAAAATTAAAATAAAAACCAAAAAAACTATGGCGGGATAAATCATTGCTCCAATTATCTGGGAACGAAAATGATATTCTTGCTGCAGGTGCTTGGATAATTTTCTTAAAACCTGGGAAAGATTTCCTGAAACCTCGCCTGCTTTTATCATTCCGATATAAAAAGTAGAAAAAATTTTGGGATAACGAGAAAAAGCCTTAGATAAAGAAAGCCCTCCCCGAATACTATCAGAAATTTTATATATTATTTCTTGAAAAGCAGGATTCCTGGTCTTTTGAGCCAAGGCCGAAAAAGCTTCGGCTGGCTGAATCTTGGAGTCAAGCATGGCAGCTATTTGCCTAGAAAATAACATTATCTCTTTTTGAGAAATTCCTCGGGGTATTTTTATTTCTTTTGCCAGTAAAGGCTTTTGTTTAACCTCTTTTAAAGAAGTTATAAAAATATTATATTTTTGTAAAACCTCAATAGCTGCTTCTCTGGAAGAAGCCTCTATTTGACCAGAGCGCATTTCTCCTTCCTTGGTTCTTGCCTGATAGGTAAACTTCATTAGATTAATCTTCTTAATTCTTCAGGGCTTAAAGAAAAAGATAAGGCATTTTCTAAACTGATTGCCTTTTTTCTGATAAGGTCGGCTAAGGACCTGTTTAAGGACCTCATTCCTAATTCATAAGAAGTTTCAATAATAAGGGGGATTTCGTGAATTTTATTTTCTCTAATTAAATTAGAGATAGCTGGATTATTTAACATTATCTCACATACTGGAACCACTCCCCCTTTTAAAGACGGAACTAATCTTTGAGAAATAATTCCTATTAAAGAACCGGAAAGCTGGGCTCTAATTTGGGCTTGTTGAGCGCCCGGAAAAGTATCCACCATCCGGTGAATGCTCTGGGCTGCGGAATTAGTATGTAAAGTAGCAAAAACTAAATGTCCGGTTTCAGCCGCAGTTATTGCCGTAGCCATAGTTTCAGGGTCCCGCATTTCTCCCACCATAATAACATCGGGGTCTTCGCGGAAAGTTGATTTCAAAGCTCTGGCAAAGGATAAAGTATCCTGGTATAGTTCTCGCTGGTCAATGATTGATTTATCATCCTGAAAAACATATTCAATTGGGTCTTCAATAGTGATTATTCGACAAGCCCGAAGATGATTAATTTCGTCAATTAAAGCAGCCAGGGTTGTAGATTTACCATGAGAAGACGGACCGGTAACGAGAATAAAACCCTGTTTTTGTTGACAAAATTGATGCATCTGCTCAGGTAAATTTAATTGCTCAATAGTTCTGATTTTGTCCGGCACTAATCTTAGAGCAACGCTAACCGACCCTCTTTGATAAAAAGTATTAACCCTGAAACGAGCTCTATCTTCAAAATTATAAGAAAAGTCAATTTCTTTTTCTTTTAAAAATCGATTTTTTTGCCCTTCTGTCATCAGAGCAAAACTTAAACCTTGGGTATCCGCTGAAGTTAATTTTTTCTCTTTGAGAATAGGAAGTAGTTTTCTTTCAATTCTTAATACCGGCGGATGGCCCGCTGAAAGATGAAGGTCGGAAGCCTGCTCCTCCATAGTTAAAGTTAAAAGCTGCCCGAGATAAGAAGAGTATTCCATAAGTTTAAAATTTATTTTTTAATTCAAGATTATATGTTATTCATACATTAGCGAATCAAGGTTCTTGAGCGGAGCGAAAGGTTCTTAGACAATGGCTTTCCGAAGGAAAACATTCAAGGTTCTGCGAACAAAGTGAGCGGGTTCTTATTCCTCTGAGACTCGCATTACTTCTTCCATAGAGATTAACCCCTCAAGCGCCTTTAATATAGCATCTTGTCTCATAGTAGCCATACCCTGTCTTTCAGCTTCTTGAGTAATTTTTAATTCAGAAGGTTCTTTTAAAATTATTTCTGCTAATTGGTCGGTCATCTTTAGGGTTTCAAAAATTCCTATCCTTCCCTTTACTCCTTTAAAATTGCATTTTTTACAACCCTTAGCTTCATAAAGATAGAAAGGGTCAGGAATTTTAAGCTTCTTTGTAACCTCCCCTGGAAGAGATTCTAATTCTTTGAGAATTATTTCCTTCATCGCTTTTTTAGGTTTTACTTTCTCTTTACAGTAAGGGCATAATACTCTAGCTAATCTTTGAGCGATAGCAATATTTAAAGCAGGAGGAATTAAAAATGGCTTAATCTGCATATCTATTAATCTTGGAATTACTCCTACGGCATTATTGGTATGCAGAGTTGATAGAACTACATGACCAGTTAGGGCGGAATGGATAGCTAAAGCTGCTGATTCTTCATCTCTAATCTCTCCCACCATAATAATATCCGGGTCTTGTCTAACAATGTGGCGAAGCCCTTGAGGAAAATCATAACCAATTTCAGGTCTAATTTGAGATTGATTTACCCCCCCCATAAAGTACTCTATAGGGTCTTCTAAAGTAACTATATTAACTTCTTCTTTGTTTAAAATTTGCAGGAGGGCATATAAAGTTGTGGTTTTACCAGAACCGGTAGGACCGGTAGCTAAAATCATACCATACGGGTTTTTTGCTGCTTCTTTAAGAATATCCATATTTCTTCCAGTTAGCCCCAATTCTTTATAACTTTTTAATCCTTCGGTTGGGTCCAAAACTCTAATAGCTACTTTCTCTCCTAATTTAATTGGAAAGGTAGAAACCCTGAAATCAACTTCTTTTTCACCAATTTTAGCTGTAAATCTACCGTCTTGAGGAATTCTGGTTTCATCTATTCTTAAATTAGAAAGAATTTTCACCCTGGCCACTATTGAGGGATGAACTGCTAGGGGTAAAAAGAGGGATGAATATAAAATTCCATCCATCCTGAAACGAACTCTTAATTTTTTTGTAGTCGGCTCTATATGAATGTCAGATGCTTTTCCCTCAACTGCATGCCTTAAAATTACAGCAACCATTTTAATAATCGGAGCTTCCTCGGCTAATCTTTCTATAGAGGGTTTTTCAGACACAGCCAACTCAACTCCTTCTCCTTTCCCTAATTCTGTTTCTAAGGCCTCTAGGGCTGCTCCCACTTCCTCTCTTAAATTTCGATACTGTTTTGAAAGAATTTCAAAAGCGTCTAGAGTAATTAAAGAAATTTTGTAAGAAATTCTATGTTGCCTGGCTACAAATAACAAAACCTCCCTTGCTTTAATGTCCTCTGGGTCAACCATTCCTATTTCCAAAATATTTTCTTTTAAAGAAAGGGGGATAATTTTATAATACCTGGCTGATTCTTCTGGGATTAAAGCCAATATTTCATTTGGAATCTCTAATGTTTCAGCGTCTTTCCTAAGGGGAACATTTAAAATTTCACTCTTTAAAGAAAATAAATAATCTTGGCCAATGATTTTCTGGTCTAAAAGAAAATTCTCTTCCGTTTCATTAGAAGTTCCTAATTTTTCTTTTAAGGAATTGGCGGTCTTTTGGTCTATTTTCCCCTTTTCAACTAATTTCTGGATAAGACTCATAACTCTAAAAGTTTTTAATTCTTTGAGGTCTTTTCGGTTTTTGGTTTTATCTCTCCTTTTCGGTAGACGGGATAAAAGGATTCTCTCTGCCTGGCTCTACTCCCTCCCCAAATGTTTCCAAAAAAGTAGAAAAAGCAGGAAAGGGCTTAAGTTCTTGCAATTCTTTTGATTCTAAAAACTCAAAATCAATTTCTATTTGTTTTACCTCAGGAGCGGAAGGGAGACTGATTGCCTCTGGTTTTTGTAAAAAACCTGATTTTATCGCAAAAAAAACAACGGCAATTATAATTACTGCCACCAAAGCCCAAATCAGAGATTTTTGAGGCATGCCTTTTTTTGTTTCAAAAGTAATAGCCATATCAGTTGTTAGTTGTTAGTTGTTAAGTTAATAAGAATATACCCCTATGGTTAAGTCAAAAGGAGAACTCCCAACAGGGGCTTCTTCTTTTTTTAAGCTCGCAGTTGGGGAAGAAAAAGTAATTTGCCCTACGTTCATCAAATGAGCCTGTTTTTCAATATCTGAAAGAAAATTCTTAAAAGAAGCATATGAACCAAAAACAGAAAGATTAAAAGTAGTTTCGTAAACTGGACCTTTTAAATTAACATAAGGACTTTTTTTCTGAGTTTTTGCAGTTTCTGTCTCTTGGCTTGAGGGGGCTTCTTTCTTTAAAGGGGAAGAAGCTGAAGCAGTTATTTTTTTTAGATATAAGCCATGCTCTAAAACTTTATTCTGAAAAAAGGAATAAAGAGAAGGTAGAAAATAAGAATTCGATGAGAAATTAATATCAATTTTTTCTCTTACTTCTTTCCAGTTTGATTGATTTAACTTCTCTGAAAGTTGGGATACATTTTTAAAATATTCTACTGAGTTAGCTAAGAGTTGTTCCCTTAATTTTATTTCAGACTGTTTTTTTTGAAATTCCTGGTATTTCGGTAAAATTAAGAAATAAATTAAAAGCAGAAAAATTAGGAAGCTCCCAACAGTGAGAAAGATGGTGGGTTTAGTATTATTCATAAATTATTTAAATATTACTGGCTCTAAAGTAAGGAGTAAATTAAAACTTACTCCTCCTTTTTCGGCCAATGCAATATTTGATAATTCAAAAGTTTTTATAAACTCCTGTTTTGTTTCCAAAATAGATATTTGCTGAATTAAAGTTTGGAAACTATCTGCTTGCCCTTCTAAATCAGCTAAACCGTTAACAGAATTTAAAGAAAGGGTTTTGAAGTAGATTTTAGGGTGGACCCATTTTTCAAATTCTTTAAAAAATTTAGAAGTTTCAGGACAGTTTTGTTGTAAAATTTTAAAATCATAAATCTCCCCAGATGCCTTCAGAACTTCGCTTTCTGTCTTTCGCTGTTCTTCTGTTCCCTGCAGGGCTGCCGCTTCGCTTAACTCGGTCATTTTCTGGGAACTCCTTGGAATGAAATAATATTGCAAAGCTAAAAAACCGGCCAGAGCAAGAAAAACTAAAAAGAGCGAAAAATAAAAGAGGAGATTTTGCCATAAAACCTTTTTTGGTTTTTGGGAAGTAACTTCAATTGCCATATTTTTTATAACTAACAACTTAGGTTACAAGTTATAAGTTTTATAATTTATTATTCAAAACCTTTAAGGGCTTCTCCTACAGCTATAGCATAGGTTGGACCCATTTTTTTTATTGTTTTTTCTAAAAGAGGGGGGTAAAAAATTTCTGCAAAAGGGTCAGCTATTTTTACTGATATTTTACCGAATTCTCTTTGAGAAAAATTTTCTTGAAAATAACCAAGAAGTCCTGGCAGGAGAGCCGTTCCCCCAGCTAAAATTAAATCTGTGACTTTCTTGACTTCTTTTTGTTCAAAATTTCTAATAACTTTTTTAATTTCTTGCAGAATTAAATCTATAATAGGGATTAAAAGATAAGCAACATCTTTTTGGTAATTACCTGTCAATATTCCTTGTTCTCTTTTTACCTCTTCTGCTGCCTCGGTGTCAATTCCCAAGCTTTTAGCTATAGCAAAAGTTAAGTCTTTCCCGGCTGTATCAAAACCAAGACTGGCTTTTAAAATCTCTCCATCCACTATGCTCACCGTAGTGCTCTGGGCGCCCATATCTATTAAACCAACAGTAGTCTTATTATCTTCTGCTAAAGCAGCTCTCTTTAATCCAAAAACTTCTGCCTCAAGAGCGGTAATCTCCAGCTCTGAATTTTTAGCCATAGTTTTATATTGGTCAACAACAACAACGGGAACAGCCATCATCAAAACTTTATTTTTCCCCTCCTCCGGATTATGTTTGCTGATAAGTTGCCAGTCTAAAATAATCTCAGAAGGATCAAGGGGAACATATTTTCTAGCCTCAAATTCTACAGCCGGACCAATCTCTTTGGCTGTCATTGAAGGAAGCTCAAAAGTGGTAAAGAAGGTGGCAAAATCGGGAAGAGAAAAAATAGCTTTCCTGGTTTTAATCTCTGCTTCAGTTAACATAGCCCGAGTTGCTCGAGCAACACTGCCAGTTGAAAGCAAAAGAGTATTCTTTTCAAAAGTTCTAAAAGAATTTTTATACAAAGCAGATATTTGTAATTCTCCGTAGTTTTCTAAAACCTTCCTCTTCCCTTTTTGAGTAATTTCCACTATCTTGATAGAGGTAGTGCCAATGTCTATACCCAAAAAAGTTTTAGGAACAGCTTTGCCAAATGGCCACATAGGATTTTAATTTTTAATCGCTAATTTAATTAATGTATTTTAATTATAACAAACTTTAAGAGAAGAATGAAATATTATTTTTCTTCAATTAAAGATTATCTGATAAATCTTATTTTTCCTAAAATTTGTGTTGGCTGCCAAAGAGAAGGAACTTATCTCTGTGAGGATTGTTTCTCTTTAGTTGAAGTTAACCCTTTCTGTTACTGCCTTTGTGAAAAACCACAAAGAATCATCGATAGAGGTAAGTGTAAAAAATGTCAAAATAAATTCCTTTCGGGTCTATTTTCTGCAACATCTTGGGAGCAAAAAATTTTAAAGAAAGCTATTCACCGGTTTAAATACGCTCCCTATATAAAAGAACTATCTTTGCCTTTAGCCTATTTAATTATATTACATTTTCAAATGATAGAAAAGAGCATTCCAGCAGATTCTCTCTTAATGCCAGTTCCCCTTAGCCCAAGAAAAAAAAGAGAAAGAGGGTTTAATCAGGCGGAAGAATTAGCCAAAGTTCTGGCCAAGGCATGGAAAGTTCCTTTAGTTTCAGATAAGCTGGTTAAAATAAAAAACACTACTCCTCAAGTAGAGCTTAAAAAAGAAGAAAGAATTAAGAATATCAAAGGGGTATTTTCGCTCAAAAATGGGATAGATTTAAGAGGTAAAAAAATTTTCTTAATAGATGATGTTTATACTACTGGTGTAACTTTAGAAGAATGCGCAAGAGTTTTAAAACAAGCAGGAGCAAAAGAAGTCTGGGGTATTACCATCGCCAGAGAAGTTAAATTTTAACCAGGCTAGCGGAGGAGGCAGGATTCGAACCTGCGGTCGTTTTACAACGACTCCGCATTTCAAGTGCGGTGTAATCGTCCACTCTACCACTCCTCCTTTAAAATCCGTTCTCTCCGAAAAATAAAAACCTGCGGAGGAGGTGGGACTCGAACCCACAAGCGGCTTTTTAGACCGCGATAGGTTAGCAACCTATTGCAATACCATTATGCAACTCCTCCTAACAACTCTATTTTATCATATCTTACTTTTAGATATCTCTTCAAGTGTTTTGGATTTTTGAAACAAGCAATAGCGCCCATTTTAACAATCAAATTAAATAAAGTCAATTGATTTTAAGTAAATTTTATGATAATTTTAGAAATACAACGCCCCCGTAGTTTAATGGATAAAGCGTAACTTTGCGGAAGTTAAGATGAGGGTTCGATTCCTTCCGGGGGCGCAATAAAATTTGTGTGGAGTACAAGGTAAAACTCTCCCAAGGATATAAAAATTTCATTTATGAATTTCTCTACTCCCGTTGAAAAAATTCCTGGAATTGGTCTTAAGTATCAAAAAAGGCTCAACAGGTTGGGCATTAAAACCTTAGGAGAACTCTTATTTTATTTTCCTCATCATTATGGGGATTTTTCAAAAATAACTAAAATTAAAGAAATAAAACTCAATGAAAGAAGTTGCTTCAAGGGAAAAATATTAGAAATAAAGCAAGAAAGAACATGGAAGAGAAAAATAATTTTGACTAAAGCGATTGTAGAGGACGATTCAGGAGCAATCCAAGTTATTTGGTTTAATCAACCTTATTTAATAAAAGTACTAAAAAAAGGAGACAAATTAATAATGGCAGGGAAAATAGTCCTGGGCGATAAACAAGCCTATTTAAGCTCTCCTGTCTATGAAAAAATTCCAGAGACAGAAGATAAAATCCAGGATGCTAAATTAACTCATCTGGGAAGAATTGTCCCAGTTTACTCTGAAACAGAAGGATTATCCTCAAGATGGCTGAGATACATTCTAAAGCCGCTTCTTCTTAGATTCAAAAATAAAATACCCGAAACTTTGCCTGAAATAATTAGAAAGAAAGAGCAACTTTTAAATCTTAGCTCAGCTCTTTGGCAAATTCACTTTCCGGATTCTCTAAAATTGGCAAGGGCTGCCCAAAATCGTTTTTCTTTTGAAGAACTTTTTTTTATTTCTCTTTTCAATTTAAAAAGGAGGGCCAAGATGGTTAAAGCAAAAGCTCAAAGCTTCCCTATCAATGTTCCTCTAATTCAAGAATTTGTAAAATCCCTACCCTTTAAATTAACCTCGGCTCAAAAAAAAGTCTCTTGGCAAATTTTAAAGGATTTAGAAAAACCTTATCCTATGAATCGACTACTTCAAGGAGATGTTGGTTCTGGCAAAACAGTAGTATCTGCCATTGCTTCTATTAATGTTATAAAAGCTGGGAATCAGGTTGCTTTGATGGCTCCAACTGAAATTTTAGCTAAACAACACTTTCAAACTTTCTTTCAGATTTTTAATCAGCAGCGAAGCTTTAGTAGTTCGGTCAATATTGGTTTTTTAACTGGTAACGAAGACAAATTTTATTCAAGAAAATTAAAATCAGGCACGATTGAAATTTCTCGTCAAAAACTTTTAGAAAAAACTAAGACTGGAGGAATTGATATTCTAATTGGCACCCATGCCTTAATTACTCCCATAAAAAAGGGAAAATCCTCTTCACTCAGAGTTTTGGAGAATAAAGTAAAATTCAAAAATTTAGGGTTAATAATTATTGATGAACAGCATAGATTTGGAGTAGAGCAAAGAGCAAAATTAGCTGGAAAGAAAACTAATTGGAAAATCCCTCATCTTTTATCAATGACAGCTACTCCGATTCCAAGGAGTTTAACTTTAACTATTTGGGGAGATTTAGATCTTTCTATTATTGACGAACTTCCCAAAGGAAGAAAAAAAGTGATTACCGAAATAGTCTCTCCCCAAAAAAGAGAAAAAGTTTATCAGTTTGCGAGAAGTCAAGCAAAAAATGGAAGGCAAATCTTTGTAATCTGCCCAAGAATAGAAGAAAAAGAAGATGAAGTAAAATCAGTTGAAAAAGAGTATAAAATTTTATCAGAAAAAGTTTTTCCTGACCTAAAAGTGAAAATGCTTCACGGGAAAATGACTCCTAAAGAAAAGGAAGGTATTATGAGAGAGTTTAAACAAAAAAAATTTGATATTTTAGTTTCAACCTCGGTAGTGGAGGTAGGTATTGATGTTAAAGATGCAACTATAATGATAATAGAAGGAACGGAAAGATTCGGATTGGCCCAGCTGCATCAATTTAGAGGGAGGGTAGGCAGGTCCAAGAAACAATCCTTTTGTTTTTTATTTACTGAATCCTCAAGCAAAAAAACCAAAGAGAGACTTAAAGCATTAATTAATTGTAATAGTGGATTTGAGCTCTCAGAAATGGATTTAAAAATTAGGGGACCGGGAGATTTTTTTGGAGTAAAACAATGGGGACTCCCTGATTTAGCAATGTCTGCTTTAAAAAATATTAAATTAGTAGAAAAGGCAAGAGAAGCAGCCAAAGAAATTCTAAAAGAAGATTCTGAATTGAGAAAATATTCAACCTTGAAAAGAAGATTAGAAGTATTTGAGGAAAAAGTCCACTTAGAATAAAAAAATTATTTTCTTATCTTGGGAGTTACCCAAAATCCCATATATTTGCCCAGCAGCCAATGGGTCTGAGCCGAAAGAGCCGGTAAAGCCGTAAAGAATATCATAGTAAAAGGAATTAGAAACCATTCCAGAACTAAAAATGCATATTTATATTTTCCATAATCAGGAGGTTTAGGAGGAAGCAGTAACATACTAAAATAGATAGAACCAACCAACCCTATCATAGCTATAGTTAAAAGAAAACCGGTAATTTTGGGTAAATTATAGGAAACCAGGGTTTGGGAAAATTCACTGCCCCCTAAAACCAATGGCAGCCAACCCAAAAGGAAAATTAAAATAGCTGAAGTTGCCCAGGATATATGCCCCTCAATTATTTCCCAACTTAAAGAAATTTTTTTAGAGAGAGAAATTTTTTTATTTTTCAAAAATCCAAAAAGAAAATAAGGAATCTCCCCCATTCCATAAGCCCATCTTTTTTGTTGTTTATAAATATTTACCATAGTTTTTAGAAAACTCTGGGCGCAGTTTGCATCCATTGAAAGAGGATAAAAAATTGGTTCAGTTCTATAATTTCCATCATATCTTAAAAAACACTGCCAGAAAATTCTAGAATCGTCGGAAATGACATTGGTCTGTTTAAAATCAACTTCAACCAAAGCCTTAAAACTCATCGCATGGGAAGAAAAAGTAATCAATTTTTCCGGCCTCTCTTGATTCATAGTATGCCAAAAGCTTGAGGAAAAAGAAAAAACCCGAGAGATTGGAGGAGCCTGCCAGATATTATTAATATAGAGAGGAATTGGTTGATAGCTTGTTTTGGTAGGTTTTTTAGCTGTTAAGTAATGATAGGTTAAACAACTAAAATATTTTGGAAAAACACAGGTGTCTGCGTCTAAAGAAGAAACAATAATGTTCGGATAAGGAATTCTCAAAGTATCAATAATAAGCTCTTTGGCTTTTCTCGCTGCCCAGGCATCATTTGAACCATGGCCTGCAATCTCGCCTGGTAAACTTGCTGGATGCCAGGTTACCAAAAATTTAAAAAATTTTTCTCCAAACTCCCTTTCAATGCATTCTGCTATATTCCTGGCATGAGCTCTCATCCGCTCCTCACAGGCTAAAACTACTATCAATTTATCTTTGGGATAGTCGGTTTGCTCCAAGGCTAAAAAAGCCCCTCTAACCACTTCTTGGGACTCATCATACATAGGAAGAATTATCAGATGATAAATATCCTGCCAAGATTTAATCTTAAGCCCATTACCTTGAAGATGCAGCTGATTAAGTTTTTTAATCCAATCTAATTTTTCGTACTTTCTCATTTTTGTATAACCTGCCTTTAAATGGAAGGAAAAATATATGGTTCGAAACAACCAATAAACATCATAAATAATAATAAAAAAAGCCACCGCTAAGGGAAGCTTCCAGGAAAGAAAGATGGCTAAAAATAAAACAGTATAGCTTAGGGCTCCTGGTAAAATTTCAAAAAAACGATAAACCATTCTCTCTTTTTTATTCTGCAGGTCAGAGGCTCTTCCAATTTTAAGATAATATTTTTCATTCATTAAACTATTAAAAGCGGCCCCACGGGAAGTCGAATCCCGGTTTTTGGGATGAAAACCCAATGTCCTAACCACTAGACGATAGGGCCAAGATTTCCTTTTATCTTATATTAAACTATAATAAATGTAAAGAAATATGAAAGTTTTAGCCATTGAAACCTCTTGCGATGATACCTGTATAAGCTTAATAGAAGGTAAAAAAGGGAAAGTAGAACCAAAATTCAGAATTTTATCAAATATTGTCTCTCCTCAAGTAAAAATTCATAGAAAATATGGAGGAATCTATCCTACTCTAGCCAAACGGGAGCATCAGAAAAACTTGGTACCGGTATTAAAAAAAGCGCTAAAAAAAGCAGGGTTACTCAGAAAAATTTTCCTTAATTGTGGAGCAATTACAAAGAGGCGCGAAGCGCCGACTGGTTCTTCTTTCCAAACCTTAAAAAAAATTCTAAGAGGAGACTCGGATTTACTAAAAAATCTAACAAAATTTCTAAAAATTTATCAAAAACCTAAAATAGATGCCATTGCAGTGACCATAGGGCCAGGGCTTGAACCCTGCTTATGGCAGGGAGTAAATTTTGCCAAGTCTCTCTCTTTTTGGTGGAATTTACCAATAATCCCAGCCAATCATATTGAAGCGCACATCATCGCTAACTTTTTACCAAAAGTTAGCTCAAATTTTCAATTTTCAATTTCTAATTTTCAAAATATTTTTCCGGCAATTTGTTTGGTAGTTTCGGGTGGACACACTCAGTTAATTCTGATGAATGATATTGGAAAATATAAAATAATTGGGGAAACGCGGGATGATGCTGCCGGAGAATGTTTTGATAAAACAGCAAGAATTTTAGGATTAGGCTACCCTGGAGGGCCAGCTATCGACGCTGAAGCCGCAAAAAATATTAATTCCAGATTCCAGATTCCAGATTCTATATTCCAAATTAAATTGCCCAGACCAATGCTCCACAGCAAAAATTATGATTTTAGTTTCTCTGGATTAAAAACTGCTGTCTTGTATAAAGTGAAAAACGAAAAACGAAAAACGAAAAACAAGAAATATATTCGGGCAATGGCTGCTGAAATTCAGCAGGCAGTCATTGATGTTTTAATTTCCAAAACCCTTAAAGCCGCTAAAAACTTTAAGGCAAGAACCATAATCTTGGGCGGCGGAGTAGCCGCTAATAATGAATTGAAAAAACAATTTAAGTCAAAAATCAAAAAAGAAATTCCTAATTCCTTATTTCTAATTCCAGATTCCAAATTCTGTACTGATAACGCAGCGATGATAGGAGCCACGGCTTTGCTTCGATGGGAAACCAAAACCACTTCCTGGCAAAAAATTAAAGCTAATGCTAACTTAAGAATAAAATATGGGCTATAGTTTTTTCTTATATATTCTCTTGGCAATTTTACCCAGTTATATTTGGCTGCTGTTTTTTTTAAGAGAAGACAAAAATCCTGAACCTAATTTACGAGTGCTAAAAATTTTTCTTTTAGGCATCCTCTCAACCATACCTGTATTTCTTATAGAGAGATATTCTTTAAATATTCTGGAAAAAATTGCTCTTTTTCCTCCTCTAACCTTATTTCTAAGATTTTTTGTGGCGATAGCTTTGGTAGAAGAGTTGTTTAAGTACTTAGTAGTTAGGATAGGAGTTCTTAGAAAGCCTGATTTCGATGAGCCAATTGATGCTCCTTTATATATGATGGTAGCTGCATTAGGTTTTGCCGCTGCTGAGAATATCTTAGTCTTTTCTAGCCAAGAATTCGAAATATTTTATGGACCTTATTTGCTGGCCATGGCTCGCTTTTTGGGAGCAACCCTGCTACACGCTCTTTGCGCAGGAATTTTAGGATATTTTTTAGCAATATCTTTCTGGAAAATAAAAAGGCGAAAACTATTCTTCGGTTTAGGATTAACCTCGGCTACCCTCTTGCACGGGTTTTATAATTTCTTTATAATGAAAACAGAAGGATTAGTTCAAATTTTTGGTCCGGTTATCCTTCTGGCCGGCACAATTTTCATTATCTTTTTAGCTTTTAAAAAATTAAAAAAATTAAAAAGCGTTTGCCTGTTTGAGTTACCTTCGGTAACTTAGGCAGGCAGGTAAAATATGAATATGGCTTTTCTTGAAAAATTAAAAAAGAATCAGAAAAAAGAAATTTTAGAGAACAAAAGCTCTGAAGAAAAAAGAGATTGGAAAATTTCTGAGGGACAACTGAGCGCAGACATCTATGAAACAGAAACAGAGCTGATAATTCAAACTGCTATAGCTGGAGTGCAAGCTAAGGAGTTAGATATTTCTTTAGAAAATGATGTATTAATTATTAAGGGCGAGAGAGAAAATCCAACTAAGGATAGTAAAAAAAATTACTTTAGCAAGGAGTGCTATTTCGGACCTTTTTCTAGAGAAGTTATTCTACCCCGGGAGATAGACCCATCCAGAGTCAAAGCTACTATGGAAGAAGGAATTTTAACTATCAGAATGCCGAAAATTGAAAGAGAGAAAAAGAAAAAAATAATTATTGAAGGATAGAAACAAACAACTTTTAAAAATGGCAGAGAATTTTTCTCTGCCATTTTTTAATTTCCTATAATAGTAATGTAACGATGTCCGACCTCGTTACATTATTTCCTCACTGGTGCTCCTGGCAGGACTCGAACCTGCAACCCTTACAGGACAGCGTCCTAAGCGCTGCGCGTATTCCTGTTCCGCCACAGGAGCATAAAGGCGGGACATGTGTCTTCCAATTTCACCGCATCCGCTCAGGAACTCGCTTAGAAACTGTCCTTTTTTTTGGGACTGTCCTTTAAAGAAAAGTGGGGCAGGCTTGCCTGCCGGCAGGCAAGCAAGCCCAACCCTTCCTAAATTTAGATATAAAGCAAAATATCTTGCTCAACTTTGTCTTACTTTTTTAAGCACCAACTATCATTTTTACCATTGCTGGGACTGCCTTAGCTAAAAGAGCAACCACAATTCCAATAGCGGCATACATTATGTAATTTCTTGCTTTCATCGTCTTCTCAGGATCGCCACCAGCGGTTACAAAACTGAAAGCGCCCATAATAATCATAATCACAGCTATTGCCAGCAGGAAGACAAAAATCCAATCAGTAATACCATAAATGGTGTTCATCAAACAACAGACACCACATAGAGGTGTAGTAGAATAAACACAAACTCCGCCTATACCAGGACAACCTGTAATCCCTACGTTTTTACTCATCGTACATTGGGTGGGAACTTCTCCCTGGGCAGAAATTGCCAAAGGCAGAACTCCAAATACTAATAAAATTCCCAATAAAGATATTAAAGCAATTTTTTTCATTTTTCTATTTATTTATTTTTTATTAAACTGAAGGTTTCGACCTTTTATTTTATTTCTACTTTTAATAATTCTACAACAGACCAGTTAAAAATGCAACCAAGCCTCGAGCTAACAAGATAATAGCAAAGCCAATAGCTGTATATAAAATTAAATTTTTTGCCTGCTGGATTTTTTGGGGATCGCCGCCGGCGGTTACAAATATTAATCCTCCTATGATTACCATTAAAGGAACCAAAGCAGTAGCGATATAAAAAATAAAAGTAATGATATTGTTCACTAATTCTTTAAAATCTGAAGCATTTAAGGGATTTTCTATTTTTATTTGATAAGCCAGCGCAAACAAAGGAACAATAAAAAGAAAAAATGTTAATCCTCTTATTAGCAATTTTGGGATTTTTTTCATATTTTTATTTTTTCAATATTAATCCCCAATGATATTTTCCTGCTGCAAATTCCTTTTCTGAAATCAAACCAACTCTCTCTGCTAACTCTTTTACCTCTTCTTTTGAAATTTTATCCTCTTTTGGACCAAGAATAGTTTCCTTTTTCCAGTCAACTACTAAAATTTTGCCATCTTCTTTTAAAATCCTTCTTGCTTCCTGCAAAACTTTTTCTTTATTTTCGGCCTCAAATAAAAGATTAGTCATTAAAACTAAATTCACGCTATTGTCTTTTATTTTAACACCTTTCTCTACATCTGCCAATATCCTTTCAATGTTAAAAATATTTTCACTTCTGGCTCTCCCCTCCAGGGCAGAAAGGGGTTCTTCTAAAATATCTATAGCATAAATTTTTCCTTTTTCTAAAATTTTAGCCAAAGGTATTACCCATCCTCCAGAGCCACAACCAAAATCAGCAGCAACCATATCCTGTCTTAATTCAAGTTGATTTAAAATTTCCTTTGGATTAAGAAAATTATTCATTTATTTTCGCTTTTAGCTTTAAGTTTTAAGTTGTAAGTTTAAATACAAATTACTGATGCTGCCTTATCTCCCGGTTCTAACCTCATTATTCTTACTCCTTGAGCGTTTCTGCCCAATTTTGAAATACTGCCAATTTTAGTTCTAATCACTTTCCCTTTTTGAGAAATTACAATTAAATCTTCTTGCTGGTCAATAATTTGAGTTTTTACTAAATCTCCTGTTTTATTAGTTACTCTAGCTGTCCTAATTCCTATTCCTCCTCTTTTTTGTTTGCGATATTCTTTTAAATCTGTCCTTTTCCCATACCCATTTTCTGTAACAACCAATAAATATCTTTTGACTTTTGATTCTTCTGCTTTCCGCTTTGCGCTTTCCACTTTTTGCTTTATTATATTCATCCCTACTACCTCGTCTTGCTTTTTCAACCTTATACCCCTCACCCCAGAGGCCTGTCTCCCCATATGTCTTATTTCTTTCTCTGAAAACAAAATAGCCTGCCCTTTTTTAGTGGTCAAAATAATCTCATCTTCTCCTGTAGTCTTTTCGACCCCGCGAAGCGCGTCTTTCGTTCTTAAATTTATAGCAATCAAGCCTCCTCTTCTTATATTTTCAAAATCCTCCAGGGACGTTCTTTTAATTATACCATTTTTAGTAACCATTGCTAAATATTTTGCATCCGAATCTTTGTCAGCTTTACTAATAGATAATAGAGAAAGGATTGGTTCCTTAGAAGAAATTTCTAAAAAATTCATCAATCCTCTGCCCCGACTGGTTCTTTGGGCTTCTGGAATTTCATAAGCTTTGGTCTGGAAAACCTTCCCAGAATTGGTAAAGAAAAATATTGAGTCATGGGTTTTGGTTAAAAGAGAGTGGCAAACCACATCATCCTGAGCAGTCTTCATGCCTAAAATTCCCTTTCCTCCTCTTATTTGTTTATGATATAAAGATGGGTTAATTCTTTTAATATAACCGTCTTTAGTTAAGGTAATAATGGTATCCTCTTGAGGAACAATGTCTATTTCGGAAATTTTTTCGGGTCCGGCCGAAACTACTTTTGTTCTTCGCTCATCGCTAAAAATTTTTATTTCCTCAAGTAATTCTTCTTTAATAACCTCTTTTACTTTTTCTTTACTTTTTAAAATTGCTCCCAGTTCTTTAATCTCTTTTAATTTTTGGGCAAGTTCTGTTTCTATTTTTTCTTTTTCTAAACGAGCTAACTGATGAAGTTTTATTTCTAAAATTGCTTCTGCTTGCAGCGAAGTTAGTTTGAATTTTTGGATAAGATTCTTTTTAGCATCTTCTTTATCTTTTGATTTTCTAATAGTAGCAATCACAGCGTCTATTTTGTCTAAGGCTTTAGAAATCCCTTCTAAAATATGAGCTCTTGCTTTAGCTCGCTCTAACTCAAACTTTGTTCTTCTTGAAACTACCTCCTGTCGGTGCAAAAGATAATATTCTAAAACTTCTTTTAGATTCAAAACTTTGGGCTGAATTCCATCAACTAAAGCTAACATATTCAGATGAAAGGTTTTTTGAAGGTCAGAAAATTTATAAAGAGAGTTTAAAACTTTTTGGGGAATACTTCCATTTTGAAGGTCAATGGTAATTCTCATTCCTTCTTTGTCGGATTCATCTCTAATATCTTTAATGCCCCCAACTTTTTTTGTCTGAACCAAATTGGCAAATTGTTGAATTAGAGATGATTTATCCACCTGGTAAGGAATTTCAGTAATCACAATTCTAAATCTTCCTTTCTCTTTTTCTATAACTTCTGCTTTTCCCCGCGTCAAAATGGCGCCTTTGCCCTGAGAATAAGCAAAGATTATTTCTTCTTTATTGAAGACGGTTCCACCAGTCGGAAAATCTGGTCCCTGGATAAATTTAAAAAGGTCTTCTGTGTCTGCTTCGGGATGCTCTAATAAATAAATCGCGCTCTCGCAAACTTCTTTTAAATTATGAGAAGGAATATTAGTAGCCATTCCTACAGCAATCCCCATAGACCCATTTAAAAGCAGTTGAGGTAAAGGTGAGGGCAGAACAACGGGTTCTTTCCTGGTAGTATCGTAATTATCAATAAAATCAACTGTATTTTTTTCAATATCCCTAAGCGTTTCTTCCCCAATTTTTGAAAGCCGGCATTCAGTGTATCGTTGAGCAGCTGGCGGATCCGAGTCTACGCTTCCGAAATTGCCTTGACCCTGAACTAAGGGATAGCGTAAAGAGAAATTTTGAGCCATCCTTACTAGAGAATCATAAACAGCTTGATCGCCGTGAGGATGGTAGCGGCCTAAAACCGAACCCACAACCGTGGCCGATTTTCTAAATTTGGCATCGTGCCGTAAACCATCTTCTAACATCGCATACAAAATCCTTCTATGGACTGGCTTCAAACCATCCCTAACATCAGGCAAGGCCCGAGAAACGATAACTGACATTGCATAATCAATATAACTTTCTCTCATTTCTTCTGTAATTCCCCTGAGCTTTATTTTGCCAATTTCTTTATCTAATTTTTCTTCCTTCATAATTTATCCTTTTATTAAAAATTTCACTTTTTGGTCTCTTTTTCTAAAACTTGTTCCAATTCTTGAATTTGTTCTTCTAATTGACCTTTTTTATCTCCTATAGCATTGAAGGTTTCCTTTTCCTCTTTAATCTGGGGGAAATTTAATTCTTCTAAAAACTGACTGGCATTAAATTGTTCAATTCTTTCTTGGATATTTTTCCCCCACCAGAAAAATAAAAAAATTGCTACTGCCAACACCGTTACCCAAAAAATAATTTTCTTTTTATTCAAAGACAAATTCTGAATTTTCATTTTCAATTTTTTCTTAATTGCCAAGTAATTACAAGGAGTCACGAAGCGCCGGCTGGTTCATATCTTCATCTCTTATTTAGGGGTTAAAACTACCACCTCAAAACCATCTCTGTCCAAATCTTTCTTTTGGATTTTTAATTTATCCTGAGGTTTTATCTCCTTCTTGCCTATCGTTTTTAAAAAAGAATCTACTGTGTCTAATTTTATCTTTATTTTTGGAAGTTGGTAATGCATTGGAATTACAATTTTTGGTTCTATTTGAGAGATAATTCTGGGAACTTCTTTGGCGCCAATAGTATAAGTTCCACCTACCGGGAGTATTAGAACATCAACCTCTCCAATTTTCTCCAACTGCTCCGCAGAAAGTTCTGTTTGCCCTAAATCTCCCAAATGACAAACCTTTATTTTTTCCACTTCAATAATATAGATAGTGTTCTTGCCTCTTTTGCTACCTTCCACATTGTCATGGAAAGAAGAGATTCCCTGGATGAAAATTTTCTTTAGTTCGTACTCACCGGGAGCAGTAATCAAAAAAGGGCTTCCTAAAACTCCCTTAATGTTGTTATGGTCGTAATGCTCATGAGTAACTAATAAAATATCAGCCTCCATTTTAGGAAGTTTTAAGCCAATTTCTTCGGAAAAGGGGTCTATCACTAAAGAAATAGGTTTTTCATTTTTTTGAGGGCTGCTTTCTATTTGAAAGCAAGAATGCCCATGCCAAATAATTTTCATAAAGCTAATTTAATTTTTCCTTGAGCGGGCGATGGGAATCGAACCCACATATCAACCATGGCAAGGTTGCATAATAGCCATTATACGACGCCCGCAGTGCCGAGGCCCGGAATCGAACCGGGATCTAATGTTTTTCAGACATTCGCCGTGACCGCCTTGGCTACCTCGGCCCTATTCAAATTAATATTTTAACATACTAACATTTTAACATTTTTTGCTCAGCGCTTATAGGCTAAAATGTTAAAATGCTTTCTATGGGCGCTAGAGGATTTGAACCTCTGACCTCCTGCGTGTAAAGCAGGCGCGCTAGCCACTGCGCCAAGCGCCCTTTGTCCTCCTAACTTTATAATCTAAAAATTTGGGAGGACAAGTGCCGAGGGCGGGACTCGAACCCGCAAGCCATTACTGGCATATCCACCTCAAGGATACGAGTCTACCTATTTCTCCACCTCGGCTTATTTTATCTCAATTTCTTTCTTATTTCCTTTTGACTTTTTTCTCTTAAATAATAAAGTTTAGCTCGCCTTACTCTTCCTCTTTTTAAAATTTCTATCTTTTCTACAGCGGGGCTAAAAATAGGAAAAATTCTTTCCACCCCTATCCCGGAAGAAATTTTTCTTACTGTAATAGTTGCTGAAATTCCGTGACCATGTTTTCTTGCCAACACTATGCCTTCAAATATTTGGATTCTTTCTTTATCTCCCTGTCCCTTTAGGGCCTCTCTAATTTTTTGATGGACTCTAATAGTATCTCCTGGTCTTATATCAGGCAAATCTTTTTTCATTTTTAATTGTGATTGGTTAAAAATATCAAGTTTATTAGTCATAATTTAAGAATTTAAAAATTAAGATAAACCTTTGTGGGCACTGAGGGATTTGAACCCACGACCTCTGCTATGTCGAAGCAGCGCGCTAACCACTGCGCCAAGTGCCCTTTATCCTCCTAACTTTTTAGAAAAATAATAATTTAGCGTACGTTTAATCCAATTTTTTCCAGAATATATACGTACCATAGTAAAAAGTTGGGAGAACAAGTGCGCACGGCAGGACTCGAACCTGCGACCTTGGCCTTATAAGGACCCTGCTACTGCCGCTGAGCTACGTGCGCATAATTTTTACCTTCAGAGCTCTCGTTTTTTGGAGCGAAGGTTTGGTTTTTTCAACTTTTTTTAATTTTATTGGTTTTGCTAATCTTTCAAACTCTTCTCTCTCAATGGTCTCTTTTTCAATCAGGACTTGAGCAATTTTTTCCAATAACTTTTTCTTTTTTAACAAGATTTTTCTGGCTTGAACCTCAGCATTTTTAATAAATTTAGCTACTTCTTTATCAATTTCGGCAGCCACTTTTTCGGAGTAATTTCTTTGTTCAGAAATTTCCTTTCCCAAGAATGTCAGTTCATCCTTTTCGCCAAAGGAAATCGGGCCCAAAGAGGACATCCCATATTCTTTAACTAATTTTCTCGCCAGCTCAGATGCCCTCTCCAAATCATTAGCTGCTCCGGTAGTAATCTCGCCAAATTTTAATTTTTCGGCGCAATATCCACCCAATAAAGTTGCAAGCTCGGCTAAAAACTCCGATTTAGTCTTAATCTTTCTTTCCTCACTGGGCATTTTTAAGGTGTATCCTGCTGCCATTCCTCGGGATATGATTGAAATTTTTCTAACCGGCTCGGCTTCCGAAAGCGAAGAGGAAACCAAAGCATGGCCGGCTTCGTGATAGGCGGCAATCTCTTTTTCCTTAGAAGATAGAATATGACTCTTTCTTTCCGGTCCCAATAAAACCTTTTCAATCGATTCTAAAAATTCTTGTTGAAAAACCTGTTGTTTGTTTCTTCTGGTAGCTAAAATTGCTGCTTCGTTAACCACGTTAGCCAAATCTGCTCCGGAAAAACCGGGAGTTCTTTCGGCCACTTCTCTTAAATTTAGATTTGGACTTAACGGTATTCCTCGGCAATGAATTTTTAAAATATCTTCCCTGTCGTTAATATCCGGCATATCCAAAACCACTCTCCTGTCAAATCTCCCTGGCCGCAGAAGCGCCGGGTCAAGGACATCCGGGCGATTCGTCGCGGCGCAAACAATTAATTTTGTGTCTCTTTCAAAACCGTCCATTTCAACCAAGATTTGGTTTAAGGTTTGTTCTCTTTCGTCATGGCCTCCGCCAAACCCTGCTCCTCTTTGGCGGCCAATAGCGTCAAGTTCATCAATAAAGATTATGGCTGGAGCCGCTTTTTTGGCAGTAGAAAACAAATCTCTTACTCGCGAGCTTCCAACTCCAACAAACATCTCAATAAATTCTGATCCGGCAATTGAGAAGAATGGAACATTGCTCTCGCCGGCCACTGCTCTTGCTAACAGAGTGTTGTGTGAGATTAAACCATTTGAGATAAAAGAATGATGCTTGGGGACAGTAAAATCGTATACTCTATTTTGTCCATTTTCAATTTTTTCGACGGGAGAGAAAAATAAATTGGCATCGTAAAGGGCTTGTAAATAATCGGTTGTCGGGTTCTTATTTTTACATTTTTTAAATAAAGTTAATATTTCTCTAAAAGAATTTCGGGAAATTTGACCACGATTTCTTATCTTGTCTATCAAACTTGCGAAATGCGAGTTGCTTAATTTGCGCTTACTTAGTTTTATCCATTGTTTTACAATTTTATTAGTGATATACGGAAAAAGGTCTACATTTGTGTTGCCGGTATCATGATTAGCCAAATATTCTTCTAATAGTCTTTGTTTGCGACCCAATCTGAATCCGACCGTTTCTTTAAATCTTTTCAAGGATGTTCCCGATATAGTAATTTCGTAAACTGAGTTTGGATGGTTTTCGTTAATTTTGTTTTTGATGCGGCGACGAGAAACAATGCCTAGATTAAGAAGAAGCATCATTACTTGGTCAGATAAATTTTTGCTTATGGTGGCGTAGCCAACATTGTATCTTTCAAAATAGCCATCAGTGTCAAATAATCCTTGTAAGAAAGCAATCGCTGTTTCTTTTGGTGCCTGTAAAATCGTATCGGGAATGGTTTTGTCATAAGAAAGAAGGGCCAACATACCAACGTTGTATAAATCCTTTTTTATCTTCCAAGAAGTAACTGTTTGAGTAATGCCATCACTAGCAACTCCAACCTTAAAATCTTCCCCATAATTATCGCAGATATAATTGCGAAAAGAATCAACGATTTCTGTGTCTGTACTCGTTAATCCTATTCGGCTGCTATGGCTCAGATTTCCGTCACCTGTTAAAAGCCCCATAATATAAGCTCTATCCGCATTGACGTCTTTTGACGAACCAAAAATTTGGGTGTTAAATTTAATCGCTACGAAATCGTTTTTCTTTAACTCCTTTAATGATTTAAATTCCAGCTTACCTTTTTTATTCAAGACGACTATGGGATGTTCTGGGGTTCCCTCTAAATCAAGCCCTTGTTTTAAGATTATCTTTATTGTTTTTTGTTCCCCCAAATCATACCAATGCGAAGCAGAATTAATTTTATTCTTTGGATTTTTAAGAGTTATCGTTGGAAGCTTAGCTCCATACACGCGATTAGTTTTACTGTCAACGCTGAAATATTTTGGAATATTTTTTATTTCTATCAACCCTTTGTTTGTAAAAATTAAGGAATTGCCTGTTATACATTTCCCGGTGCCAGGGTTTCCCATTAACAATACTCCCCTGGGGATTCTGGCGCCCATGGCCAAGAATTTTTTCGGATTCTTCAAAAAGTCAACTATTTCCATCAGTTCTTCCTTTGCTTCTTTTAAGCCGGCCACATCTTTAAAGGTAATTCTTTCTTTAGAATGGCCTTCGGCTCCAAATAATCTGGCTCTGGCTTTGGTAAAATCAAAGGCTTGCATCGCTCCTGTTTTTGCCTGTCGAAAAATTAACAAAAAGAAAAGTCCAAACAGTAAAAAAGGAAAAATTATCATTAAAAGGGGTCCTAACCAAACCCAGGTACCTGACTCTTCTTTGAAGTTAATAGATACTTTAGCGAACTTCTCTTTGTCCACCCCGTAATTGGTTAAAGCCTGGTCTAAAGTAGCTCCTGTCTCTTTTTTAACTAAAACTTTACTTCCATCCTGATAAATAATACTTAGCTTATTGCCCGAGAGTACTATTTCTTTGACTTTTTCCTGGTTAATTTCCTGAACAAGCTGGGTAATAGAAATCTCTGTCTCTGACTTTTTGGGAAAATCAAATAAACTGAAAATAGCTCCTAAAAATAGAAAGATTAAAATTACAAAAATAATATTTTGCAACAAGTTTTTCGTTGGGCTTTTAAAAGGATTCTTCATAGAACTTTACTTCAGCCTTAAAGACATCCAATGTCTCTGGGGCTGAAAACTTAAAATTTGGAAATTATACTCCTTCTCAAATAATAACATTTCCCTCATTTTCTTTTCCGAACCAAATTCTGAAATATGAATTAATCCTTGAATTTTAGGTTGATTTTGACCTTTTTGACGGGATAGAATTACCTGAATAAAAGCGCCAAAAGGATTGAATTTCACTACTTTCCCTTTAATTACATCTTGGGGTTTATAATCAAGCTCCTGCCAAGGGTCTTTTTTAAGAGCCTTCAAAGAAAGAGAAACTCTCCCCTGGGTTATATCAATAACTTTTGCCCTAACCTTCTCGCCAACTTTTACTACTTGAACCGGGTTTTCTATTAACTGCCAGTCCAGTTCAGAAATATGGACTAATCCTTCCAGCAGAGGAAAACTGGAAGTTAAGTTTTCTTTTTGAGGAGGAGAAAATTTTACAAAAGCCCCAAAATCAACTATCCCAGAAATTACTCCTTCGACTACATCGCCAACTTCTAAAGACTGAAGAATTTTTTGAACATTTTCACTCTCCTCTGAGTGTTCGGTTAAAATTACCTGGCTTGCATTTTCATCAAAATCTAATATTTTAACAGCTATCTCCTTATCTATAAAAGATTGCAATTTATTTAATATTTTACTTTTGTCTCCCTTGGGCACTCGGGGATAATTTTCAGAAGATAATTGAGATGTTGGTAAAAATGCTGGAATGCCCAAAATTTCAGAAATTAAACCACCCTTATTAACCTTTAAAATTTTTACCTTAATAGTCTCTCCTTTTTCCTTTAATTCTTTAATCTTTCGCCAACTAGTCTCTTCTATTGCTTCTTTTAGAGAAAGTTCTATAAATCCTTCTTCGTTTTCTGTCTCTGTGATTTTTGCTGATATTTTGTCACCTATTTTGATTTTTTTGAAAATATCTTTTGCTCTTTGATATTCTTCACCGTAAACAATGCCAACCTTGCCTGGGCCCAAATCCACAAATAAAGCTACCCCTTCTTGAGCCAAAATTAATCCCTCTACAATATCTCCTCTCCTGGGAACCTCTATGGAATCACTTAATTTTTGAAAAATTTCTTTTTGCATATTATTTTTTATAACACAAAAAATATAGATAATCAAGCAATTAACTATTAACAACTTACCTTGACAAAATTTTATTAAGGTCTAAAATAATAAAATCCCTGTTAAAGGGAGTTTCTATGTCCAAATTCAAAAAGTTAATAATTATCTTAACGGTTGGACTATTTCTTTTTTCTCCCCTATTAAACCTTGGGGAAGAAGAACTCTCGGCGAGCTTAAATGAAGCTCTCTTCAAAGAAAAAGACTTAGTCTTTTTTCAGCAAGACACCATTTTGGGAGGTTTTACAGTAAACTCTCCTTTTTTATTGGAGAGCTTAGCAAAAAAACAGGAAGAACAAATTGAGGTAGTGCTAACAGGTTATTCTTCTTCGCTCTGGGAAACAGATGAAACCCCTTATATTACTGCTTCCGGAACTTGGGTTAGAGAAGGAATTGTAGCAAATAATCTCTTGCCGATAGGAACAAAAATTAAAATCCCTGAGATTTACGGAGATAAAATTTTTGTTGTTGAAGACAGGATGCACCCCCGAAAAAGTTATTACCATGTAGACATTTGGTTTGCCTCCTATTGGGAAGCTCTAAACTTTGGGGCAAAAAAGACCTATATTGAGGTTTTAAGAAGTTAATTATAGAATATTATAACTAACATAGTTGCCAATTTAATGGACAGATATTCCATTAAGAGCTTTTATGCTTCCAGCGACCATAGGCTGCTGGGCTAATCCAAGATTCAAGATATTCAAAGATGCGTTATAGTCCGCATCAAGAGTGTAGCCACAATTCCTACACTTGAATATCTCATTAATCCTGTTTTGCTTGCGGACAAACCCACACTTACTACAAGCTTGAGAAGTGTGGGCTGGGTTGACCAGCTGAAGATGGACGCCAGCAGCTTCAGTGGTCAGCTTTATTCTTTTGAATAATTGACAATAGGTCCATCTTTGGAACTTTGTTCTAAATGATTTCCTTAATCTTCTTTCCTTGGCAATATTTCTTTTAATATTTTTAATAGCTTCCATAACCAAACATTTAATCTTTTTAAAAGGTAGTTCTTTAACTGCTTGATTGATATAATAATCTCTTTCTTTTAAGGCTTTCTTGAAGGCTTTTGAGTTTTGTTGTTTTCTTTGGATTTTGTTCATTAGTTTCTCAATATCTTTACCATATTCTTTGCCTTCTGATGTGACAATAAGCTTTTTTATGCCCATATCTATTCCTATAACTTTGCCTTTTTCTTTTTTGGCAGGGGTTTCTTTTTGAAAGGTTAACTCTAAAAGCCAATGGTTATTTTGTTTAAGTAATCTACCACCTTTTAAGGGTTGCCAGTTCTTAAAATATAGTTCGGCATAATCATAAGATTTTATAGGGAAGAGTAAGGGTTTACCTTTATCAAGAGTGGCTATTTTTACCCAATAATCAAAGGAGTTTGAGTTTTTACCCTCTTGGACTTCTATAAAACGATAATCTAAAACTAAAGATAAGTTTCTTAATTCAGGTTTAGTTCCTTTCTTTTTATTCCTGCACCAGGATTTGAAAAGCTTAAAGGCCTGTCGTTTGGCACACTGCTTGTAACGGTAAGATAAAAGGGAATTATAGGATTTAAGAAATTCTTCAGATAATCCTTGTTTCCTAAATAACCTTTTAAGAAAATAATTAACTGCTCCCTTGTATTCCTGGGCAAGCTTGCTTAAGTTTTTTAGCTTATTTGTATTACTAGAACCTAAACTAAATTTGAGACTTCTTTTCATTTTTTAGTTCTTTAATTATTTTTTCAGTTTTCCGTTTACTTCGTCTTAACCCATAAAGACGAGCACAAAAAGAGGTTATTATTGAAATAAAATCTTGCATCAAATCTTCTTTATCATTCTTTGTTTCATTGACAACCTCTATTTCTTTCCCTAATTGATTGAATAAAATTTGAATGTAATTAAAGCCAAATCTTGTAAGTCTATCTTTGTGTTCCACAATAATCTTATTATAGTTTTTATCTTTTAGAAGCTGGCTCAATTTTTTTCTGTTATCATTAACACCGCTACCGACTTCCTCTATAATTTTGTAAATCCTATAACCCCTGGCAATGGCATATTGTTTTAATCGTTCTCCTTGTATTTTAAGATTGTCTTTGTTTTCACTACTGGAAACTCTGGCATAAATACAGACTTTATCAGGGAGTTTATCTTTTATCTCCTCTTTAACAATAATTGTGCCTGTGGGTAATTGATAGGCATCTAATTTACCTGCCTTCCATAATCGCCAGCAGGTTCTGTAGCTTACCCCTAACTTCTGAGCATATTTACTCAATTTCATAGTTACAGCTTATCATCTCTGTCTACGCTTGTCAATAGTTTCAGTGAAGTTTTGTAATACTCAACCTTTTAAGGTTGAGTTTTTTGTTGGTGCCGAGGGCGGGAGTCGAACCCGCACGGATTCTCATCCAAGGGATTTTAAGTCCCTCGAGTCTACCATTCCTCCACCCCGGCATGTTAAACA
>Ga0210051_1001111_pt1 | contig 27060 bp, 25 predicted proteins | sample CryGey092014_all_FD_185464 | JGI IMG/M metagenome (GOLD analysis project Ga0210051, IMG submission 185464) | Groundwater microbial communities from aquifer - Crystal Geyser CG23_combo_of_CG06-09_8/20/14_all (SPAdes) (version 2) | ecosystem: Environmental > Aquatic > Deep subsurface > Groundwater...
TACCCGCCAGTCAATGGTGCTCCATGGTGGGGCTACCTGAGCAGTTACCTATTTTTAACTGACTTTTATACTCGAATGGGGCCCTTTATTACCCACAAATTCTGCGGAAGAACCGAAAATGGCTCGGGAAACAGCGGGCGGCGCTTGATCCCCTGATGATCATGCAGGCATGTGCGTGCCGCAGGAGATCAAATTCCGGCCGTACCGACCATGCCGGCAACGCTATTCAGGCAGAACGGAACAAGCGGAATCATGTTGACACTTAGGACCGCTTGGCCTATAGTGGCCCCGAAGATATACGCATCACACGAACAAATAGGCCATGCAAAACAAGGACTCCCTTGGGGGATCTTGAGCGGACAGGAAAACATATGGCGAAGTTGAAGCTGAAGACGCATTTGATCAATCGGGACTGGTGCAAGGGGTGCGGAATCTGCGTCCATTTTTGCCCCAAGAAGGTTTTGGAGTTGGATGACCAGGATAAGGTCGTGGCGGTGAGGCCGCAGGATTGCGTTTGCTGCAAGCTCTGCGAGCTGAGGTGCCCGGATTTGGCGATCGAGGTACAGACGGAGCAGGATTGATATGGGCGGCAAATTGACGTTTGTCCAGGGGAATGAGGCCTGTGTGGAGGCGGCGCTGTACGCCGGGCTGGATTTTTTTGCCGGTTATCCGATCACGCCCTCGACGGAGATCGCAGAGCTGATGTCGGTACGCCTGCCCCGGAAGGGCGGGATGTTCATGCAGATGGAGGATGAGATTGCCTCGATCTGTGCGATCATCGGGGCGTCCTTGACGGGTCGCAAGGTGCTGACGGCAACGAGCGGACCGGGTTTCTCGCTGATGCAGGAGGCCTTGGGATACGCAATCATGGCGGAGATCCCCTGCGTTATCGTCGATGTGCAGCGGGGAGGTCCCTCGACGGGGCTGCCGACGAAAGTTAGCCAGGGGGACGTGAACCAGGCCCGATGGGGGGTGCACGGGGACCATTCGATCATCGCCTTGACGGCGTCGAACCATCAGGACGTATTTGCGATCACGGTGGACGCCTTCAATTTTTCGGAGACGTACCGGACGCCGGTGATTCTGCTGTTCGACGAAGTGGTCGCTCACATGCGGGAAGGTTTGCGGATACCGGAGCCCGGGGAGATCCCGCTGGTGGAACGGCTGAAGACGTCGGTGCGGGAGGGGGTGGACTACCACCCCTATCTGCCCCGCGAGGACGGCCGTTTGCCGATGTCGGACTTCGGGGGGGTGCACCGCTACAACGTAACGGGCCTGTTCCACGACATGTGGGGATTCCCCTCGGAGAAGCCGGAGGTGGTTCACGAACTCTTGAGGCACCTGGTGGACAAGATCGAGAGCCATGTGGACGAGGTGACGCGCTACCGGGAGTATTTTGTCGAAGACGCGGAGATCCTGCTCGTTTCGTACGGATCAGCGGCGCGTTCGGCGCTGCACGTGGTGGCGGACCGTCGCAAGCACGGAGAGCGGATCGGGTTGCTGGAGCTGCAGACGCTGTGGCCGTTTCCCTCGGCCCTGGTGCGGGAAAAGACGAAAAACGCCCGTTACGTGGTCGTTGTGGAGATGAACATGGGTCAGGTCTTGCAGTCGGTCAGGGCGTCGGTGGAAAAGCCGGAGCGGGTCTTTTTATCCAATCGGGTGGACGGGGTCATGATTACGCCGGTGGACATCCGCAACATTCTGAGACTGATCCAGGGTAAAGGAGTCTGAGATGGCCGTGGGGAACTATATCCGGGAGAGGTTCTTTCCGCATATCTGGTGTCCGGGCTGTGGGCACGGCATCGTTTTGAACGGTCTGCTGCACGCAATCGAGAATATGGGATTGAAGAAGAACGACATCGTGATGGTGTCGGGGATCGGCTGTTCGTCGCGGATTGCGGGATACCTGGATTTTCATACGCTGCACACGATACACGGGCGGGCGCTGGCGTTTGCCGTCGGGGTAAAGATGAGCCGTCCGGAGCTGACGCTGCTGGTGCCGATGGGGGACGGCGACGCCCTTTCGATTGGGGGGAACCACTTCATCCATGCCTGCCGGCGGAACATCGACATGACGGCAATCGTGATGAACAACCGAACTTACGGAATGACGGGCGGGCAGTATTCGCCGTTGTCGGGATACGGCACCCTGGCCACGACGGCCCCGTATACAAACATCGACCAGGCATTCGATGTGGTCAACATGGCGACGGCGGCAGGGGCCACCTTTGTGGCGCGCGCCACCGCCTATCACGTTCTGCAACTGGCCGACGTCCTGGAGGAGGCGATCCGTCACAGGGGATTTTCAGTCGTCGAGGTGATGTCGCCCTGTCCGACCTACTTCGGCAGAAAAAATAAGGAGGGGAGCGCCGTGGACATGATGGAGAAGTTGAAAACCACGACCACGCCTCTCGGTTCCAAGGCGAAACAGGAGAATCCGTCGCTGATCGAACGGGGGGTTTTCGTGAAGAAGGAGATGCCGGAATACTGTGCCGAGTATCAGAAGATCATTGAGCGGGCGATGAAGGGGAAGTGACCATGGAGCGATGCAGGATGGTGTTTTCCGGTTCAGGCGGCCAGGGGGTGATCACGGCGGCGATCATTCTGGCCGAGGCTGCCGTGTTGCATGAAAATCTTGTGGCCGTCCAGTCCCAGTCGTACGGTCCGGAGGCGCGAGGCGGCGCCACCCGCTCCGACGTGATCATCGCCGAGTCGCCGATCCACTTTCCGAAGGTTCTCCAGCCCAACGTACTGGTGTGCCTGACGCAACAGGCGTATGCAATTTACTTTTCCATCCTCCGTCCGGGCGGTCTTTTTATAACCGACAGCCATTACGTCAAGCTGGGCAAGAAGGTGGATGCGCGGCAGGTGGAACTGCCGATGTACGAGACGGTGATGGAGAAGATCGGCCGGCCGATCGTTTTCAACATCTGCATGCTCGGAGCCGTGATCGGTCTGACGAAGCTGGTCCGGCCCGAGTCCATCATCAAGGTGCTCGAAACGCAGATCCCCAAAAGCTTCCTCGACATGAACCGGCAGGCCCTCGATCTCGGGCTGAAACTGACCGAAGGACTCGGCAACCAATGAAAATCCATGAGTATCAGGCAAAGCAGCTCCTAAGGGAATATGGGATCCCGGCGCCCCGCGGGAGGGCGGCCTCGACTCCGGACGAGGCGCGCGAGGCGGCCGAGGCGCTCCATGGGAAAACCGTCGTCAAGGCGCAGATCCACGCGGGCGGACGGGGTAAAGGCGGCGGCGTCAAACCGGCGGCGTCTCCGGATGAGGCCGTAGCGGCCGCCCGGGCGATCCTCGGAATGCAGCTCGTGACCCACCAGACAGGCCCGGAGGGGAAAAAGGTCCGCAAGGTCCTGGTGGAGGAGGCATCCGCCGTCCGGAAGGAACTCTACCTGAGCCTGGTGGTGGACCGTTCGCGGGGAAAGGAGTGCGTGGTGTTCATGGCCTCGGAGGCGGGCGGCATGGACATCGAGCAGGTGGCAGCGACGGCCCCGGAGAAGATCGTCCAATGCGCGGTCCATCCCGCCGTGGGGTTCAGTCCGTTCCAGGCGCGCAAGCTCTCCGCCTCGTTGGGGCTGGATGCGGAGCAACGCAAAGTGTTTGCGGAAATCGTCCGGAACCTGTACCGGCTGTTCCTGGAGAAGGACTGCTCGCTCGTCGAGATCAATCCGCTGGCGATTACGAAAGAGGGCCGGCTGCTGGCCCTCGACACGAAGATCAATTTCGACGATGACGGGCTGTACCGCCATCCCGAGATTCGGGAACTGCGGGACCCGGACGAGGAGGAGCCGTTGGAGGTCGCCGCCAAGAATGCCGCCGTGAACTACATCAAATTAGACGGAAACGTCGGCTGCATGGTCAACGGCGCGGGGCTGGCGATGACGACGATGGACATGATCCAGATGGCGGGAGGAGAGCCCGCGAACTTCCTCGACGTGGGGGGCGGCGCATCGGCGGAGCAGATCGAGAAGGCGTTTCGCATCCTGACCTCCGATCCGAACGTGAAGTGCATCCTCGTCAATATCTTCGGCGGGATCCTCCGTTGCGACCGCGTCTCCGCCGGGCTGATCCAGGCGGCAAAGAACATCGAGATGAGGCTGCCGATGGTGGTCCGGCTCCAGGGAACCAATGTGGAGGAGGGGCGGCGGATGCTGCAGGAATCGGGGCTCCGGTTCACCGTGGCCGACGGACTCTATGAGGCGGCAGAAAAGGCCGTAGCCCTGGTCGGGTTAGGATGAGAGTTAGGAGAAATTCCGATGGCCATATTGCTCAATGAACAATCGCGCGTCGTCGTCCAGGGGATCACGGGCTCGGAGGGGAGCTTTCATACCCGCGAGTCGGTGAGGCTGGGCACGAGGGTCGTGGCCGGCGTCACGCCCGGCAAGGGGGGGACGGCGCTGGACGGCATTCCCGTCTATGACCGCGTTGGCGCCGCCGTCGAAAGGCAGCAGGCCAATGTTTCGGGAATCTATACGCCGGCCGCGTTCACGCCGGATGCGATCTTCGAGGCGATCGAAGCGGGGATCGGTCTGATCGTCTGCATGACCGAGGGCGTTCCGGTCGCGGAGATGATCCGGGTCAAACAAGCTCTGAAGGGTTCGGGTGCGCGGATGATCGGCCCCAACTGTCCGGGAATCACGACCCCCGGCGCGGGAAAGGTCGGCTTCATGCCCAACTTCATCCACAAAAAGGGAAACGTCGGCGTCGTCTCGCGCAGCGGGACCCTCACCTACGAGATGATCTGGCAGTTGACCGGCCTGGGGATCGGCCAGTCCACCTCCGTCGGGATCGGCGGGGACCCGATCGTGGGGTCCGGCTTCATCGATATCCTGGAGCGGTTCGAGGCGGATCCGCAGACGGAGGCGATCGTGATGATCGGCGAGATCGGGGGTACGGCGGAGGAAGAGGCGGCCGAGTTCATCCGGGGGCAGGTGACCAAACCGGTGGTCTCGTTCATCGCCGGACGGACCGCCCCCCCGGGACGGCGGATGGGTCACGCCGGGGCGATCATCTCGGGTGGAAAAGGGACCGCTGAGGAGAAGTTCAAGGCCCTGGAGCGGGCCGGCGTCCTGGTGGAAAAGAATCCCGCCGAGATCGGCCGGCGCGTACAGGAGCTCTTGAAGGCAACTTGATGATCAGCGGGACGGGATTTCTCGCCCACGACAAGTTTGTCGAACCGCACCTGTCACGCCCCAGCTTCAGCTTGGCCGCTTACCGGATTTCAGATTCCGTTATTGCTCTTCAGGATCACCAGGGCATCCACGGCGACAGGACTGTTTCCCCTTACAATCAATGGGTTTACGTCTATCGCCTGAATTTCCTCATGCGCCATGCCGATCTTGCCCATGGCCATCAGGCATTGCACCAGGGAATCTAAATCCACCGCCTCCATACCGCGGACGGCGCCGAGAATCTTGTTCCCGCGGATCTCCATCAGCATCTCCATCGCATCCGATTCAACCAGAGGGGCCGGTCGAAATGTGACATCGCCCAGGACTTCCGTAAATATCCCTCCCAGACCGAACATGACGCAGGGACCGAACTGGGGATCGCGGACCATCCCCACGACCAGCTCCCGCCCGCCCTTCACCATCTCCTGAACGAGACAGTCCGCATCCTTCACGGGGGACGCTTCGCCGATCCGCTTGAAGGCGGCTTCGAGATCCGCCTCATTGCGCAGACCCACCGCCACCAGCCCGCTTTCGGTCTTGTGGCTCACCTCCGGAGAGCAGACCTTCAGCACCACCGGGTAGCCGATCTTGGCGGCGGCCTTTTTCACCTCATCCCAATCCCGCCCCAGAGCCCCCTTCGCCGTCGGAATCCCGTAAGCCATAAGCAGTCGGCTGCTCTCATATTCCGAAAGGGTCCGGCGGTTTTGCCCCATCGCCTCTTTCAACAGGTTCTCTATTTCTTTCATATCGCACCCTTTTTCGCGGCGTCGCGATCCATGTACCGGCGACACTGCTCCAAGATGGAAAGGACCTCGAACGGCTCCTCGATCATCGGGAAAGTCGGGACGCCCCTCGGTTCCAGAAACGCCTTGGCGGCCTCCATATGCTTTTTTTCCGCACTGAAGGTGACGTAGATCGGTTTTCCCGGATATTTCCGGGCGAGATCCACGACGAACTGGAGGTCGGGAACCCCGGTCTCATCCGTGATCATCAGAATCGGAACAACAGCGTCGATATGGGGATCCTTCAAAACCGCTTCCATCCCCTCCCGGTACGCGAATTCGATCCCATGTACAATGGCCGAAGGCCAGATGTCCACGGGATTGCGCATGCGGATGTACGGCGGACTGATCTCCTGCAGGCGGCTGCGGCTGGATTCCTCCAGGGCCGGTACTTCCAGATTCCAATACTTCTGGCACATGTCGGTCATGGCTACGAGCATGGCCCCCGAAGGCGCCAGATAACTCACGCGGTTTCCCCGCGGGAGCGGCATGGCGGCCAAGGCCTTCGCCGCAAGGATCAGATGGGAGTACTTATAAATTCGGACAATACCGGCCTGTTTCAACGCCCCGTCGATGATGCGATCATCGGAGGCCAGCGCGGCGGTGTGCGCCCCGGCGGCGTGCGAACCGCCCTCGGTGCTCCCGCCTTTCAGCATGATGATCGGCTTGCGCCGGGTGGTCTCCCGCGCGATCTCGAGAAAACGCCTCGGGCTTTTCAGGCTCTCCAGATAGACAAAAATGGACTCGGTCTCCGGGTCCGTTGCATAATATTCGAGGACATCGCTCTCATCGACATCGACCTTGTTGCCGATGCCGACGACGCGCGCCACGCCGTAGTGCTCCCCGGTGGCGATATAACGCATGGTGTGCGTGGCGAAGTTGCCCGTCTGGGCAATATAGGAGATATGACCCCGGGGGATCCGCCCCAATGGGAAAAAACTCGATGTAAAATGGAAGGGGGTGGAGGTCACCCCGGAGGTATTCGGCCCGATGACCCGGACGCCCGTCTCCTTCACAACCGCTTCGAGTTCCGCCTGCAGGAGCCGCCCCTCCTCGTCCACTTCGGAAAAGCCGCCGGCTGCCAGCACAATGGCTTTGATTCCCCTAAGTGCACATTCCCGGATCGCCTGGGGATTGAGTATTGCGGGAAGAATGATCACGGCAAGATCGATCCCAAGGGGAAGATCGCCGATGGAACAATAAACCTTCTTCCCCATGATCTCGCCGCCCTTGGGATTGACGAGGTAAAGTTCTCCCGAATAACCGTTGGCCGCGATATTCAGCAGGATATCATTGCCCGGTTTGTGGCGACCCGAGGTCGCTCCGATCACCGCAACGCTGCGGGGTTCAAAAAATGAATCCAGTTTCCGGATCATAGGGCCTCCTCTTCCCGTCATTTACTCATTTTCTCGTCAAGAACCTTGCGCTAACGGTCAGTCAGATCCAGAATCGCGAGTGACGATCTAACACGAGGCGCAACAGGTCTCAACAAATATTATTCCGCTCCTCCCTTTCATACCCGCACGGATCGCCCCTCCCGGGCGGAGGATGAAACACGCTTTAGATCGGCCGACGAGCGCATATCGGCCGCCAAGCGCAGGAGGTATGAAAAGCGGGAAAGATTTCCGCTTGACAAGGCAGGAATTCCCTGTTAGGAATGTCCCCGGCGCAAGCCATTGACGATCCCGTTGAACATCGGGAAGGGGATTTTGGCTTTTGTCCGGATCCTTTATCATTCATAGTTCTTGAAACCAGACAGGGGGGCGTATGTTCATCTGGCTTTTCCACCGCATCAGCGGCGTGACCCTGATCATTCTTTTCAGCATCAAGATCCTCACCAGTTTTTTCCTGTTTACGAAAGACAAGAAGCCCGACTGGGCGCTCAGCCTGCACCGACACCCCGTTCTGGATATCCTCATCCTGATCCTTTTCACCTTTCACAGCATGTATGGCCTCCGAACGGTTGCAATCGACCTCGGCTACCGGAAAGAGAAGCAGTTGTTCTGGATCGCGAACGTCGCCGCGGCCGTCATTTCCGTGGCGTTGGTTATTCTTTATTTCCGATTTTCATAGGGCGCGGGCATGCTTGATCACGATATTCTCATCGTCGGCGGCGGTTTGACGGGACTCAGGGCGGCCGTCGGCCTTTGCGGCCGGTTCAACGTGGGGTTGATCTCCAAAGTCTATCCCGTCCGCTCCCATTCGATCGCCGCGCAGGGGGGCATCAACGCCGCCCTGACCAACAACCCCGACAGCCGGGACGATTCCTGGGAGAAGCACACCTTCGACACCATCAAGGGGAGCGATTATCTGGCCGATCAGGACGCCGTGGAGATCATGTGCAAGGAGGCCATCAAGATCGTCTATGAAATGGAGCATTGGGGATGCCCCTTCAGCCGGTTTCCCGACGGCACGATCGCCCAGCGCCCCTTCGGCGGCGCCGGCTATCCCCGGACCTGCTATTCCTCCGACATCACCGGCCATGTGCTTCTCAACACCCTCTATGAAAGGGCCGTCGCGAAGGGGGTCAAGATCTATCCGGAGTGGTTTGTGACCGCCCTGTGCATCGAAGAGGGCCGGTGTCATGGCGTCGTGGCCCTGGATATCCGCACGGGTGAGCTCATTCCCGTGCGCGCCAAAGCTACGTTCTTCGGCACCGGCGGCTACGGGCGTGTTTACCAGCACTCCACCAACGCCCTGATCAACACGGGAAGCGGCATCGGGATGGCCTATAAAGCGGGCGCCCCGCTCAAGGACATGGAGTTCGTCCAGTTCCACCCCACCTGCCTCATCGGCACGAATATCCTGATGACGGAGGCCTGCCGGGGCGAGGGGGGTTATCTGTTCAACAACCAGGGGGAACGCTTCATGCAGCGCTATGTGCCCACGGCCATGGAGCTGGCGCCCCGCGATATCGTCTCCCGGTGCATCCAGACGGAGATCAACGAGGGTCGGGGATTCGAGCACCCCCTGGGCAAATATATCCAACTCGATCTGCGACACCTGGGGAGCGAGAAGATCATCGAGAGGCTACCCGGCATCCGGAATATCTGCATCGACTTTATCGGCATCGATCCGATTATCGAGCCGATTCCCATCATGCCCTGCCAGCACTACTCCATGGGCGGTATCGACGTCAACGAACGTTGCGCCTCCGATATCCGCGGCTTCTACGCCGGCGGAGAGTGCTCCTGCGTCAGCGTCCACGGTGGAAACCGTCTGGGCGGCAACTCCCTTCTGGAAACCATCGTCTTTGGAAAACTGGCGGCGCAGGCGATCGCCGAAGATCTGGCGGGCGGCGGCGCCCTGCCGGATGAGAAACCCCTCCTCAATCTGAAGGATGAGGTGGAACAGAAGCTCCGGCGGCTGGCGATCCCCGGCCGGGGAAAACCTTACCGGATCCAGGCCGAACTGGGCGCCGTCCTGGACGAGAAGGTGGGTATCTTCCGGATCCGAGGGGAGATGGAACAGGCATTGCAGAAAATCGCCGAGCTTAAGGAGGAATATCGGAATGTCGGCGTCTCCTCGACCGCCCGGTATATGAATTTCGAACTCATCAATGCGCTGGAACTGGAATACATGCTGGAAGTGGCCCATACGATAACCCTCGGGGCCCTCCTCAGGGAAGAGAGCCGCGGCGCCCACTTCCGGACGGATTTCAAAACCCGGAACGACGGCGACTGGCTGAAGCATACCATCGCCCGGATGGGTTCGGACGGCGGGCCTGTCATTTCCTTCAAGAAGGTGGTGATTACGCGGTATCAGCCGATGGAGAGAAAATATTGATCAAGGCCAACGCATATACATTCAAGATTCTCCGGTATGACGCAAAGGAACCGGGAAGCGGCCCCTGTTTTGCAACCTACCGGATCAAGGTCATCCCCGGTCTGACAATACTGGCGGTGCTGATCCGGATCCGCGACGAGATCGACGGGACGCTTGCCTTCCGCTGCTCCTGTCGCTCCGCCGTCTGCGGGTCCTGCGCGATGGTGATCAATGGCAAGATTGATCTTGCCTGCCGGACGCAGGTGGCCATCTTCGACACCGATACGATCATCCTGGAACCGCTGCCCAATTTCGAGGTGATCCGGGACCTGGTCGTCGATATGACGCCGTTCTGGAATATGTATGAGAAGGTCCAGCCCTATCTGATCCGGAATAGCCCCACTCCCGAAAAGGAGATTCCCCAAAGCGAGGAGGAGCGCAAGCGGATCGACCAGTACGTCAACTGCATGCTCTGCGCCTGCTGCTATGGCGCCTGCCCGGTGCTCGCGAGGGAACCGGATTATATTGGGCCGGCGGCGGCGGCCAAGTTAGAGCGGTTTGTCCTCGATTCCCGTGATGAACGACCCGCCGGCACGCTGGACGTCTTCAATGATGAGAAGGGGGTCTGGGCCTGCGACACGCTGTTCCGCTGCATCGACGCCTGCCCGAAAGACGTCCGACCCACCGACGGCATTGTCGGTCTGCGCAAAGCGATGGTGAAAAACCGTTTTCAGAAGAAGTTGGGGAAGACGAAAGATGAAGCTTAAATATTCCCTCATCACGAGGAGGACTTTTCTCAACACGCTTTTTGGCGGCTGGCTTGTCGCCTTCTTCTCCGGGACCTTTTTCGCCCTGATGAAATTCGCCTTCCCCACCTTGGGCAAAGAGCCCGATTTCGTTGTGCTGAACCGGAAGGATTTTACCGATCTGGCGAACAATTCGATCAAGCGCTTCCCCTGGGGCGGCACGGTGGGGTTCTATTTCAAAAAGGCCGACGGCGCCATCCTGGCGTTGAAGGGCGTCTGCACCCACATGGAATGCAACGTGGACTACAAGCCGGCGGAGAAACGCTTTTACTGCCCCTGTCATCAGGGATGGTTCGACGAGAACGGCAAGAATATCAAAGGGCCGCCGCCAAAACCACTCGAGATCTTCGTGATCACGGAAGAGGGAGACAAACTGATCATCGCCAAGAAGGGGGTCAAGGTTGAACTGCCCAAGGCTTAAAGAGTGGCTGGAAGAGCGCTACGACTTGGAAGGGATGAAAAGGCTGGCGAAGAGCAAGCTCATCCCGGAGCATCGGTACGACCTCTGGTACTATACCGGCGGGATCACGCTCTTTCTGTTTATCATCCAGTTTCTGACGGGGATGCTGCTGGCCTTCTACTATGTCCCCCATATCGATTTCGCCCACAAGAGCATCATTGAGATCGTCACCAAACTCAACATGGGCTGGTTCTTCCGGTCTCTCCATCACTGGGGGGCGCAGTTGACCATCGTCTTTCTGTTCATCCACCTCTTCGGCACGCTGCTGCTGAAGTCCTACCGCAAGCCCAGGGAATTGGTCTGGGTCACCGGATTCATCCTCCTGGGGATCTCAATCTTCTTCGGGCTGAGCGGCTATCTGCTCCTCTGGGATGAGCGCGCCTTTGCCGCCGTCCGGGTGGCGACGGGCGGCGCCGGGGCTTTTCCGTTCATCGGGGGATTCATCAAGGCCTTTCTCCGGGGGAGCATGGATGTGACCGGCGACACCCTGCTGCGCTTCTACGCCTTCCATGTGGCCATTCTGCCGATCCTCACCCTGGGCCTGATCGGGTTGCACATTCTGCTGGTGCAGCACCACGGGATGAGCGTGCCCCTTTCGCTGCAAGCGGAAAAACGACGGGAGATCCCCTTCTTCCCGAATGTCTTCTACAAGGATCTGGCGATCTGGCTGGTGATTACGGGCGTTCTGGTGACCTTGACGGTGTTCTTGCCGCCGGAGATCGGCGTGAAGGCCGATCCCCTCGCCCCGCCGCCGGAAAACGTCAAGCCCGAATGGTATTTCCTCTTCCTGATGGAGACGCTGAAGCTCTTTCCGGGTGTCATCCTGGGCATGAACGGGGAGACCATTGCGATCATGCTGGTCGCCGCCGCAATCCTCTTTTTCTTTCTCATCCCCTTTTTCGACCGGAAATCGGCGCTGGGCGAGAAGAGTCCGCTCTTCACCTGGATCGGCGTGATCTATCTTCTCTATTTTCTCACGATGACGGCGGTGGGTTTCTTAAGTTAAGGAGCGTCTATGCGAAAACTGAGCAGCGTCAAAGGGTTCCTGAGCCGGTTCTTCCCTGTGCGGCTTGTGCTGCCGATGGCGGCGCTCCTGCTCCTTTCGGGAATGGCGGCCGCCGCCCCTGCCCCACTGGCGGAAAAGATCGCCGTATTTCCCACGGCGCCCTTCTACATCTATATCGTGTATGAAAGCCTCGTCGTTTTCTGGCTCTTCATTATCGGTCTGCTCGTTATCATCCGCATGAAGCTCCGGGAAATTGAGCGGGTTCATGCGATGGGCGCGGACAAGGATGACCCGGGCGCTCCGCTGCTGCAGTAACCCCCCGCGAGCGCTGCCCGTCGCAGATTTTCGCTGACGCCTTTTGTTCCAGCGGCATGAATGGTCTGGCGGAGGGGTCTCTTCCACGCACACCGTGGGCGTAGTCTGTTTCTGTAACCGCATTCTGATCCATCAGCAGTCCATGGTCGTGCAAGCGCCCGGTCCCGTTGACGAGCAGAATGGGCAAACTTCCCGTGCAGTTTGTCCAATGGGATGACGCGTTGCACCGTGAAAACGATTCCAATGGGAGCAAGCGGATATGTTGACGAATAGAATTTCGACTTTTGTCAGCGGGGTGCGGGCAGCGGATATTCCCCAGGATGCGCTGGACAAGGCTCGCCTGGGAATGACCGATTTTATTGGGGTTGCCTTGGCAGGGTCGCGAGAAGAGTTGGGCAGGCTCATCCGGGAGTACGCCACCCGAATGGGCGGTGTGGCCGAGGCCAGTATCATTGCGGGCGATCGGAAAACGTCGCCCGAAATGGCCGCCCTGGTCAATGGGACGATCGGACACGCGCTGGATTACGATGACATGTCGGTCTCTCCGATCTCGCACCCGTCGGTATTCCTTGCCCCGGCCATTCTGGCGGTCGGCGAGAGCATCGGCGCGTCGGGTCTGGATGTCCTTGCGGCGTATGTCGTGGGGTATGAAGTTGCCGGTTGTGTGGCCGGGCCGATGTTTCAGAGTCACTATGTACAGGGATGGCACAGCACATCCACATTCGGGAGCCTGGGGGCGGCGGCGGCGGCGGCGTGGCTGTTGAAACTGAACGCCCGGCAGGTCAGGATGGCGATCGGGATTGCGGCATCGCTGGCATGCGGGTTGAGGCAGAACTTCGGCACCATGACCAAGCCGCTGCACGCGGGCAAAGCGGGTGCGAACGGGATTCAGGCCGCTTTTTTGGCCCGGGCGGGATTTACGGCCGATGCGGCCATTATCGAGGCGCCGCTGGGGTTTGCCAAGGTCATGGGGCACAGCGACGAGGTGGACTGGGCGAAGGTGGGGACCAACCTGGGCAAGACGTTTGTGATTGCCGGCCCGGTTGGTCTTGCAATCAAGCCGTATCCGTCGTGCGGCTTTACCCACACGGCCATAGACTGCGCGCTGGATCTCAAGCAACAAGGGGTCCAGGCCGAAGAGATTGTCGAGATCGAGTTGGGCACGAGCCCCTTTGACAAGCAGTTGCTCATTCATCATCGGCCCAAGACCGGATTGGAAGGCAAGTTCAGTCTGGAGTACTGTGTGGCCCGCGCTTTGGCTTCAGGAGGCGTCCGCCTGAACTCCTTTTCCGAGAAGGCCATGCGGGAGTCGGAAGTGCAGCGTTTGATCGAGGGCATGAAATGGGTAGAGAAGTACCCGCTGCCGGTCATGGGAACCCCGGAGGGGTTCGGCGCCAAGAGTGTGACCGTTACCATCAGGAACGGTAACAAATATCATGCGGAAGCCCGTGTCGCCAGGGGGATGCCGACGAATCCGCTGAGCCCCCGTGAATTCAATGCAAAGTATCGGGATTGCGCCTCCACGGTTTTGTCGGAGGAGGCCGTGGAGGAGTCGTTGTCGCTGCTGACCGGGATGCAGCGGACAGGAACGGTGACGGATATTATGGCGCGGATCTCCAAGAGTTAGCGGACACGGAAGATATGCAGCGAGGCGCGCGGTGAACGCGATATAGCCGCCGCCGAGAACTGTAGGGGAATTTCCTTGACAAACCTGAAAGTCCATCGTAGCGTATCGTGTCGGGAAAGTTGTCTCTTATCAAGAATGTTCCATTGAACTGCATTCAAAGGAGGGAAACAATGTTGAAGACAAGACCGGGTTACAAGTTTGCGGTATCCGTGGCGGCCCTTGCCGCCTTCTTCGCCTTTTCGGCGATCAACACAGCCTCGGCCGCCGAGCGCAAGTCGATCCGCTGGGCCACGGCCCAGGTGGGTTCTTACGGTTACAAGGTCGCGGCCCAGATGGTCGGCGTGTTAGAGCAGGCGCTCGGCGCTGAATACGCCGTCACGGTCAATCCGTACCCTTCGCCTACCGTTGGGATGAAGGCATTGATGAATGGGGAAGCGGAGATCACCTACACGGCCGACGTCGGGATTACCCAATTCATTAACAACGAGGGCGCCTTCAAGGATTACAAACCTACCAAGCCGACGATTGTGCATACCTGGTATGCGTACCCGATGGAGTCGTTTATGATGGTGATTGCCTCGAAGGCCGGCCAGTACAAGTCCTTGCGCGACTTCAGCGGCAAGCCGGTATTCTTCACCCCCGCCGGCTTCATGAACTGGCTGAATTTCACCCGCATCTTCAAGGCGCTCGGCTACCAGTTCAATCACGTCCAGATCGGCGTTGCGACCCAGGCTGACGCGCTTCAGGCCGGTAGCATCATTGGCGCTGTCGCTTACACGACCGCAGGCATTTCGCTCCCGTCCTACTGGCGCGAAACAGAGCTGCGCATTGACCTCAAGGTGATCAATCCGAGTCCGGATGAGGTCAAGAAGCTGAAGGCGGCTAACCTCTCTCCCCTGGAGATCGATCCGAAAAAGGTATTCAGCAAGGACGTGGGCGTGAAGACGATCCTGGGCGTTCCGCTCCTGTTCGGCTACAACGTGCGTGCGGATATGCCCGAGGATGTCGTCTATAAGATGCTGAATACGTTCTACAATAAGCGGGAAGAACTCGTCAAGGGCGATCCGGGCTTCGCCCCCCTGGCACGCGACTTCACCGGCTTGCAGGCAATGGGCATCAATGCCAATCCAACCCTTCCGGTGCATCCGGGGATGGCGAAATTCCTGAAAGAGAAGAAGGCCTGGAACGATAAGTGGATCATCAGCAAATGATCTCTCCAGGGGGAAGTTTGGGGTGAGGAACCTGCGGTGCGAAAGCGCCGGTCCTCACCCCGGCGCCTTTCACCGGGTGATGCAAGAATGATTTTGAAGGATAGCCAATAAACCTCACCTCTGCTGCATTTTTCCCCCCTCCCTTTCCCTCACCCTCTGCGAGGGGGAGGGAAAGGGAGGGGGGATTCTTCTTTGGTGCGGTTTGGGTTAAATGAGCGTCGTCATTTGTTGCGCAGATGATGCTGCCTGAAGGCAATAGAGGTTTTGGACCGAAAAGGGGGAAAACCATGCTGATTGACGGAATCAAGCGCTGCGCCAACCTCAAAAACCTGATCTTCGGCCTGTCGCTCCTTATGTTCGCCTGGCTGTGCTGGTACTTTTACACCGGTTCCGGCGGCCCGGGCGAAATCGTAGCGTACCTTCTGCCGGTCGCCCTGGCGCTGCAGATCCTGCTCATGCACCAGAAGGATTATATATACAAGCGACTGCCGCCGATCGCCAACCATATCCTTGTCGTTATCTATCTCGCCATCTGTGTTTTGGCATTCTACCATTTTATTATGGAGTACGATGAGATTTCGATCTGGCGGCAGGGTTCTTATACCCGGATGGACTTCATCGTGGGTTTGCTCATGTTCCTCCTGATGATGGAGCTGTCCCGGATCGTCCATAGAGAACTGTTTTATGTAAACCTGATCCTGGTTTTCTACACGCTGTGGGGCTATCTGAGCCCGATCGACTTCTTCTGGCATCCGGGGATCAGCTTTTACCGGGTGATCACCGCGAATACGGTCGAGCTCACGACCGGCATTTACGGGCTCTACTCCCAGATCGCCATGACCACGATCGGGGCTTTTTTACTTCTGGCGGCGGCCGCCAATGGCTTCGATGCCCAGGGAGCGATGGTCCAATTCATGCGGCGGATCGCCGGGAAGTCGCGGGCCACGATCCCTCAGACGGCCGTCCTCGCCTCGTCCGCAATCGGCATGATCAGCGGCAGCGGCGCGGCCAATGCCACGGTGGTCGGCGCCTTCACGATACCGCTGATGAAACGCTACGGCGTGCCGGGGGAGTTCGCCGGGGCGGTTGAGACTGCGGCTTCCATGGGAGGGCTCATCATGCCGCCGGTGATGGCGGTCGCCGGTTTCATCATGGCGGAATTCCTCGGCGTGCCTTACTGGAACGTGGTGATCCGCGGCTTCGCCCTCACCTTCATTTACTACTCCACGCTCTCCCTGTCGATTTATCTGCTGAGCGTGAGTCTGATGTCCCCCGATCCGATTGAAAAAGTAACCATGCCGGTCTACGACCAGATCAAGACGGTGATCTTCTTCCTGGGGGTCATCTATCTCACGATCCTGATGGGGGTATTTGGCCTGGGCGAACAGCTTTCGGGGCTCTATACCGGGGGTTTCATGTTCGCGCTCCTCATCCTGCTCTTTCTGTTCTTCAAGTACGTGTGGAAGGATCCGGCAGCGGACAAGGATTCACTCTTCGCGAATATCCGCATCATGATCGAGACCCATGCCGAGCTGACCTCCTATCTGACGCTGCTGCTGGCGACGCTGGGCATCATGATCTGCCTGTTCACCGTGACCGGCTTCATCAACCGAATGGGGGGCATTCTCCTGCACATCGGCGAGTGGCACGTCATCGCGCTCATCCTGATGGCCTATGCGTTCGGCTGGCTGGTCGGCGCCGGCCTGCCGCCGACGGCCACCTATATCGTCCTCGCGGTCATCATCGTGGACCCCCTGCGCAAGCTTGGCGTCGATATCTGGGTAGCGCATTTCTTTGCTTTTCTAATCGCCGTCTGGGGAGAGTTGTCCCCGCCGACCTCGCTCACGGCGGCGGTCTCGGCGCGGATCGCGGAGGCGTCATTCATGAGGACCATGTGGCAGGCGTTGAAACTGTGCCTGCCCATCACCCTCATGACTTTTGGCATCTTCACCCGCTCCAGCCTCGTGGTGAATCCGGGATGGATGATGATCTCCGATATGCTGCTCGTGGCGATCGCCTGCTGCGGCATCTCCTGCGCCATCTTCGGGCGGTTCGTCCGCAACTGGGGATCGGACGTGATGTGGCGCGCGGCACTGGCCCTTGCCTCCTTCGTGGTGATGTTCCACCCGGACGGCGCCGTGTCGCTGGCGATGGCCGTGATCGTACTGCCGGCGACGGTCTACGGCGTTGTACGCCACCGGCGGATCGCCCCGCCGAAAGGCGAACCGCAGTCGCAGCCCGCAAGTTAGCCGGTCTCCCAAGGCGCTGACTTGACGCGCTTAAAAAAAATGAAATTTCCCCTCCCCCGGGGGGAGAGGATTATTACTCCGGCAAGTAAACAGGTCAAAGGTTGTCATGCCGGACTTGATCCAGCATCCAGCCATTTCTGGATTTCCGCTTTCGCGGGAATGACGGCTTTGACATATATTGTTGCCGGAGTAATAAGGGGAGGAAGATTTTGGACTTTTTTACGGGTTCGTCAAACTTGCATGAGAGTGGGAATCGTAGGTAAGAGGTAACTTGAGATGATTGTTCATGATATGGTCATCGTCGGCGGGGGGCTGACGGGGTTGATGGCCGCTGTGCAGGCGCCGCCCGGGGCGGACGTGGCCATAATCAGCAAGGTTTACCCCACCCGCTCGCACAGCGGGGCGGCCCAGGGCGGCTTTAACGCCGCCATTGGGGAAGATGATTCCGTGGAAGACCACCTGTTCGACACGGTGAAGGGCGGCGACTATCTGGGGGATCAGGACGCCATCGAAGTGCTCTGTTCCGAGGGTCCGGATGTCATCCGGCAGTTGGAACAAATGGGCGTGCCCTGGTCCCGGACCCCAGACGGCCGCCCGGCCCAGCGTGCCCTGGGGGGCGCCGGCTTTCCCCGGGCCTGTTACGCCGCCGACATTTCCGGCCACGTGGTGCTCCACACGCTGTACGAACGCGCCCTAGCCGCCGGGGTGCGGATTTATCCCGAGTGGCGCCTGGTGGAACTGCTGGTGGAAGATGACGCGCTGGCGGGACTGTTGGTTTATGACCTGGCGACAGGGCGATTGGAAGTCGTCCGCTGCCGGGTGGCGCTCCTGGCCACCGGCGGATACGGACGGATTTTTCGCAAGACTACCAACGCCCACGCCAACACCGGGGACGGGACCGCCATTGCCTATAGGGCAGGCGCGGTTCTTTCCGACATGGAGTTCGTCCAATTCCACCCTACCACGCTGTACGGCACCAACATCTTGATTTCCGAAGCGGCCCGGGGCGAGGGCGGTTATCTGTTCAACGCCGACGGAGAGCGGTTTATGGCCCGGTATGCCCCGCAGAAGATGGAACTGGCCCCACGGGACGTGGTATCCCGCTCGATTTTCCAGGAAATAAAAGAGGGGCGTGGGTTGGGTGACGGCTACGTGAATCTTGATCTCACCCACCTGGGCGCGGACAAAATAACCCGACAGCTCCCCCAGGTCAATGAACTGGCCCTTCTCTACGCCGCGGTGGACCCGACCCAAACACCCATCCCCATTGAGCCCGCCCAGCACTACAGCATGGGCGGCATCCGGGTCAACCTGGACTGCGAAACCAACATCCCCGGACTGCTGGCCGCCGGTGAAACCGCGAACGTCAGCGTCCACGGGGCAAACCGCCTGGGCGGCAACTCGCTCTTGGAAACGGTGGTTTTCGGCCGCCGGGCCGGCAAACATCTTGTGAAGGCGGCGGACCGTCCATCCCCGCCGCCGCGGTCTTCGCTGGAGCTGGCTCTGGCGCGCTGGCAGGCAATTTTTTGCACCGGCAAACCACCACAGCCGGGCGACGACTCGACCTCCGCCATACGCGACGCGATGAGCCGCACCATGACGGATAAAGTGGGCGTTTTCCGCACCGGCGAGGAACTGCGGGAGGCCGTGGAGGAAATCGCGGCGCTGCGACGCCGCTACCGGGCGCTGCGGGTTCCCCCCGGGGAACATCCCTTTAACTACGAGTTGATTGAACACCTGGAATTAGGCTGCCTGCTGGAACTGAGCGAGGTGACCGCCGGGGCGGCTTACCGACGCACCGAAAGTCGCGGCGCCCATTACCGGATGGATTATCCAAGGCGGGATGACGCCAACTGGCTGCACCACACGCTGGTTCGCAGGGGCGGCGACGGGCCGGTTTACGAGGCCGGTCCGGTCTCCATCACCCGATTCCAGCCCCAGAAAAGAGGATATTAACATGCGGCTCGCGTTAATCATCAATCGATTTGACCCGCAAACCGACAACCAACCGTACGACCGGGAATACACCGTGGATTGGGAGCAGCACGAAACCGTTCTGGATCTGTTGCTGAAAACGAGACGGGAGGACCCCTCCCTGGCCTTCCGGCGCTCTTGCCGAAGCAGCATCTGCGGCTCCTGCGCCATGGTCATCGCAGATCGTTCCCGGCTGGCCTGCCACACGCTGGTCCGGGAGGTGGCGGGCGACGGGGGCAGCTTGACCATCAAGCCGCTGCCCGGCTTCCGGCAGCTCAAGGACCTGGTGGTGGAGATGGATCCTTTCTTTGATGCGCTGAAACGGGTGCTGCCCTGGGTCATCATCGTACCGCAACATAACGGGCTTGTTTCACCGGAGGATTCGGAGAGAATTGAACCTCCGGCCACCTGCATCCTGTGCGGCGTATGCGACGCCGAGGTACGGCAAAGCGGCAGCGTTACCCCCGCCGCCCTGGTAAAAACCGTGCGGCTGGCGGTGGATCCCCGTGACGCCCTGGGAACCGAACGAATGAAAATCACCGGCCTTACGGAGGAGGGGCTGCAAACGTTCCGGGAACTGCTGGCCTCGGTCTGCCCCAAGGGAATCAAACTGCCCCCCGTGACCCTGGAATAAGCGGCGGGTGTTGAAACAGCGACAAGGGATACGAAACCGTCAAACCTGCTAACCACAACGAGACAACGAGGAGGAGCCATAACGAGGGACGGCAGCCAATGACAATAGAAAACCGGAAAGAGGCGGTCGGATTCATCGGGATCGGCAAGATGGGACTTCCGATGGCAAGCCGGATCGCCGCGCAGGGCTACCCGCTGCATGTTTATGACATCTCGGAAGCGGCGCTGAAGGCCATTTGCAGCCGGACGACCGCCCGGGCGCAGAAAACCCTGAAGGATCTCGGGAGAAACTGCGAGGTTGTCATCCTGATGCTCCCCGACAGCGAAGTCGTGAAACGGGTGCTGTTCGGCGAAAAAGAGGGTCTGGCCGCCCACCTCTCGCGAGGCTCGGTGGTGATCGACATGAGTTCGTCCAATCCGTCAGTGACGCGCGAGATCGGTCCGCAGTTGAAGGAGGCCGGCGTGGACTTCATCGATGCGCCGGTTTCCGGGGGGGTGAAGCGGGCCATCGATGGATCGCTCGCCATCATGGCCGGCGGCGACAGCGCCGTCATTGCCCGCGTGAAGCCGCTGCTGTCAACGATGGGGCAGACCCTCATCGAAACCGGCATGTTAGGCTCCGGGCATGCGATGAAGGCGCTCAACAACTATGTCTCGGCGGCGGGATTGCTTGCGGCCTGCGAGGCCCTGAAGGTGGGTTCCGACTTCGGCATCGCGCCGGACAAGATCATTGCGGTTCTGAACGCCTCGACCGGGAAGAACAACAGCACCGAGAACAAGCTGATGCAGTTCGTTGTTTCGAAGCGGTTCAATTCCGGGTTCAGCCTGGGGCTGATGCGCAAGGACATCAGCATCGCCGCCGACCTGGCGAAAAGCACGGGGTCCAGAACGCTGTTGGGCGAAGTTCTGCTCAAATCCTGGGCGGATGCCGAGGTGAAATTGGGCGGCGCGGCGGACCACACGGAGATCTTCCGGATTCTCGACCGGTAGGCGTACTTCTGTATTGCGATTGCCCCTCTTCGTAAAGGTCGCCGCCGTAAATATCGTTGACAACCGTTACCGGAAAATCCTGCACGACGATTCGCCGCAGGGCCTCTGCCCCCAAATCGTCATAGGCGACAACCTCAACCTTCCTGATGCAACTGGAGAGGAGGGCGCCCGCGCCGCCAATCGCGCCCAGATAAACGGCTTTATATTGTCTGATCGCTTCCTTCACCTCCCGGGAGCGCATCCCCTTGCCGATCATCCCTTTCAGCCCCTCGGCCATGAGCCTGGGGGAATAGGCGTCCATCCGGTAACTGGACGTTGGGCCGGCGGATCCGATGATTTTCCCCGGCCGTGCAGGAGTCGGCCCCATGAAATAGATCACCTGTCCCTTCAAATCAACGGGAAGCTTCTCCCCGGCTTCCAGGGTTTCGATCATCCGTTTATGGGCCGCATCCCGTCCGACGTACATCACCCCCGTCAGCAGCAGCCCGTCGCCCGCATGCAGCGTTTCGACGACATCCTCGGACAGAGGGAGTTGTACGCTTCTTGGAATCATCGAGATGGTTTTCATCGGGGGCTATGGTTTCCTCCTCTCTTTCTTCCTTCAGAGCGTTGCTTCCCTGTGTCGGACACTGTGACATTGAAGATTGACCGCCACCGGAAGAGCGGCGATGTGCGTGGGAAAGACCTCGACATGGACGGCCAGGGCGGTGATCCTCCCCCCGTAGCCCATCGCCCCGATCCCTAAATCATTGACGCGATTCAATATCGCGGCTTCCAGTTCGGCAATCTCGGAATCCGGGTGGGGATCGCCTACCCTGCGCAGCAGGGCCTGTTTGGCCAGCAGCATACATTTTTCCGCAGTCCCGCCGATTCCGACGCCGACGATCACCGGTGGACAGGGGTTGGCGCCGGCCTCATCGACGCACTTCACGACAAAATCAATCACCCCCTGCCGCCCTGCGGCCGGGGTCAACATCGCAAGGCGGCTCATGTTCTCGCTGCCAAACCCTTTGGAGAGCGCCGTAATCTTGAGCTTATCCCCCGGTACGATCGTCGTATGGATCACCGCCGGCGTATTGTCCCGGGTGTTCACCCTTGCCGAAAATGGTTTGACCACGACCGATTTGCGCAAGTATCCCTGTGCATACGCGCGACGCACACCCTCCTGAATCGCCTCGTAAAGATCGCCGCCGATCAGATGCAGATCCTGTCCCAGCTCCAGAAAGACGACAGCCATCCCCGTGTCCTGGCATAAGGGGATTTCATCCCGGTCCGCGGCTTCCGCGTTTTCCAGCAATTGGACAAGCACGTTGCGGGCCGCCGGGGACTCCTCTCTTTCATAGGCCTGCCTAAGGGCCGTGATCACGTCGTCCGCGAGGTGGTAACAGCCGTCCTGAAGAAGGGTGGAAACGGTTTCCGTCACCATTCTCGAAGCGATTTCTCGCATCCTGCCGCCTTTCCCTGGTTTACCGCTTCCCGGACAATTGCCCCGCCACCGACGCGGTGGACTTCGCGATGGCCTCCGGATCGCCCAGGTAGTAATGGTTCAGGGCGCGGAGGTGGTCGTCTAATTCATAGACGAGGGGGACCCCCGTCGGGATGTTCAGCTCCGTAATCACCTCATCGGGGATCTTGTCCAGATACTTCACCAGGGCCCGCATGCTGTTCCCGTGCGCCACGATGAGGACCCGTTTCCCCGCGCGGAGGTCCGGAACGATCGTCTCATGCCAGTAGGGAAGCACCCTCTCCAGTGTGATTTTGAGTGATTCGGTCCGTGGCAGTTCCTCCGCTTTTAGGCCCGCATATCGGGGATCCCGCCCCGGGAAACGTTCGTCCGCTTCGTCGAGAACCGGGGGCGGGGTGTCATAGCTCCGGCGCCAGATGTGGACCTGCTCCATCCCGTACTTTTCGGCCATCTCCCGCTTGTTCAGCCCCTGAAGGGCGCCGTAGTGACGCTCGTTCAGCCGCCAGGAGCGGTAGACGGGTATCCACATCAGATCCATCTCGTCGAGGGTGATCCAGAGGGTCCGGATCGCGCGCTTGAGGACCGACGTATGGGCCAGATCGAAGAAGTATCCCCCCTCCCGCAGGAGCCGCCCCGCCTGATGCGCCTCGCGGACCCCCTGTTCGGTCAGGTCCACATCGGTCCAGCCGGTGAAACGGTTCTCGAGATTCCAGGCGCTCTCCCCGTGACGCAGCATCACCAGACGGATCATCGCTCTTTTCCTCCTTTGAAAAACGAGTGCATTTTGAAGAAATCCGACACTGCCCGGACCAAAGGCGGCATAATTATGGCACACTCGAGCGCTTCCGACAAGGGGCTTTTTACCGCACAATATCAGCCAACAGGAATAAAATGGATAAGGGCAGCCCCATCCAAGCGGGACTGCCCTATATGCCTTCCGAACGGCGCCGAAACCCCGTGCACCCGGGATTGTGTGTCAGAAAGAAATGGCCACAATGCCGGTGTGCGCAGCCGTGGTCCTCAATGGCCGTACACCACACTCGGCAGCCACAAACCGATCGCCGGAAACATGTAGAGCATGAAGATCGCGATTACCTGGATCGCCATGAAGGGCATCATCCCCAGGAAGATCTGGTTCAGCGTCACGTGCGGCGGCGCCACCCCCTTCAGGTAGAATGCGGCCATCGCCACCGGCGGCGAGAGGAACGCCGTCTGGAGGTTCAGCGCCACCAGCAGGCCGAAGAAGAGCGGATCGATGTTGAAGTGCGTCAGGAGCGGGAGGAATATCGGCAGGAAGATGATGATGATCTCGGTCCACTCCAGCGGCCAGCCGAGGAGGAAGATGATGACCTGCGCCAGCAGCATGAACTGCACCGGCGACATGTTGAGCGACTGCACCCAGTTGTTGATGATCTCCTGACCGCCCAGGAGCGCGAACGCCCCGGCAAAGATGCCCGACCCGACGAAGAGCCAACAGACCATGGCCGAGGTCTTCGCGGTGAGGAAGACCGCCTCCTTGAGCATCGTCATGTTGAACCGTCCGTAGGCGATCGCCAGGAACAACCCCCCGAACGATCCCATCGCCGCCGCCTCGGTCGGCGTCGCGAGCCCCATGATGATGGAACCGAGCACCCCGAGGATCAAGAGCGCCAGCGGGAAGAACGACGTGAGGAGCATCTTGAAGATCTCGAGACGGACGAAGGTGAAGATCGCATAGAAAACGGCGAGTCCCGCGATGCAGATCCCGAGGGCGATCCAGTAGCCCATCGGGGCGGGCAGGCGCCCGGCAGGCGCCGGCGCTTCCGGTGTTGGCGCGGCCGCCTCAGCGGGCGCCTTCGGGCTTTCTGGCGCCGCTTCGGCGGCAACCGGGGCCTCATGTCCGAGTTCGGCAGGCGGCTCCTGCAGCCCACCCTCCGCCTCCGGCTCCTGCAGACCCTGTTCCAACGAAGCCTGGTTCTGTGCGTCGGCGTCCGTCTCGTCGGTCGCCATGCCCATCTCCTGCAGGCCGGTCGTATCCACGATCGTCGGCGCCGTTATCGAGAGATAAATCGATCCCATCAGCAGTGCGGCCGCCAGCGCCGGCAGGAGAGCAATGCCCAGATGACCGACCACCGTGCGCATCGGGACGTCGGCATTTCGCTTGCCCTTGATCGCGCCGATCAATCCCGCCATGACGTTGTTGCTCCCGGTCTCGGTGATGACCTCCGCGAATTTGGGAAGCGGCACGTACGCGTCTTCCGCGGAGAGGGGCGGCGCGATGCTGGGCTTGATCATCGAGTAACCGATGATATAGACAACGTAGAGCCCGGCCAGCATGAGGCCGGGGAAGAAGGCCCCGGCGTAGAGCTGCATGACCGAGACCCCGGCGGTAGCGCCGTAGAGGATCAGCAGGACCGACGGCGGGATGAGGATCCCGAGGGTGCCGCCCGCGGTCACGGCGCCCGCCGCGAGCCGGACGTTGTATCCCGCCTTGAGCATCGCCGGAAAGGCCAAGAGGCCCATCAGCGTCACCACCGCGCCGATGATCCCGGAAGCGGTGGCAAAAATTGCACAGGTGATGACCGTTGCCACGGCGAGCGATCCGGGGATGCGCGTCGTCGCCAGGTGCAGGCCCTTGAACAGGGCCTGGATCAGGTTGGCGCGCTCGACCAGATACCCCATGAAGACGAACAGCGGAACCGAGATCAGGACGTCGTTGTTCATGACCCAATAGGCGCGCGCGACCGCCAGGTCGAGCGTCTGCTGCACTGCCAGCGACGGGTTCACGCTGTAGTAGGCAAACCAGGCAAACATCGTCCCCAGGCCCATCAGGGTAAACGCCGTGGGAAAACCGAGCATGATCGCCACAACGATCAGCGCGAGCATCAAAAGCCCCAGGTGACCGGTGGTGATCTGTGCCGCCGGCGGCATCAGGACGAAGAGGGCAATCACCACTGCAGCCATGATCGAGAGTCCGAACCAGGCTTCTTTTCTCATTTGTCGCTCCCTTTCTTGGCTGTCACGAACTCATCGAGTTTGGCGATATCCTCGTCCTTGACGTGCATCTGCTCCTTCAGTTTTTCGACGTCAACCTCCTCAACGTCCTCCTCGCGCGAGGGCCATTTCCCATCCTTCAGACAGCGGATGCAACGGATGATTTCGACGATGCCCTGCACCAGCAGGAACGCCCCGGCGACCGGGATGACGGTTTTGTACGGATAGACCGGCGGACCGCTGGAGGTGATGCCCGAGTGCTCCCAGATCGCCCAGGATTCGCCGGCATAGTTGTAGCCGGCCCAGCAGAGCGCGGTCACCCCGGGAAGGAAGAAGACAAAGTAGAGCGTCAGATCAAGGCCGGCCTGCAGCCTTGGCGGAAAGAAGCCGTAGAGGACATCGCCGCGGACGTGGCCGTTCTTCGCGAGCGTGTAGGCGCCCGCCATCATGAAGAGCGTCCCGTACATCATGATCATGCCGTCGAACGCCCAGTCGTGCGGCTTGTCGAGGGCGTAGCGCGAGAACACCTCCCACGTGATGAGCAGGGTGAGCGACACGATGAGCCAGGAAAAGATATGACCTACAAATGTGCTGATCTTGTCAATGGTAAGCAGCAATTTCTGCATATTCGAACCTCTACTAAAAATTAGCCACCCGGGCGGCGCCCGGATGGCTAATCAGTGATGCTTAAAAAGCTATTACTTTTTCTTCGGTTCCTCATTTTGCGGGTGCAGCCTTCTTGGGTGCGGCCTTCTTGCCGAAGTAGTGGTTATAGGCCATGCGCGCGCCGACCACGGTGTCAAGCTTCCATTTCACCGTGCGCTCTGCGTATTTGCGCTGCGATTCGATGACCTCCTTGAACAGCGGGTTCTTGGCTGAATACTCCTCCATGACCTTGTCGAAGATGTCGAGTTCCTTCTGCAGCACCGAGTCCGGCGTCTTGTATATCTTGACCTTGTCCTTGGTCTGCAGTTCGATGTAGTCCTTGGAATAGCGGTCGATCAATTTCCACACCAGATCCGCCGACGCAGCCTCCACCGCGTTCTCGATAATCATCTTCATCTTGGCCGGCAGCGCGTCGAACTTGGTCTTGTTGAACGTGATCTCGAACTGCTCGCCGCTCTGGTGGTAGCTCTGCAGCATGTACACCTTGGACACATCCGGGAAGCCGAGGAGGCGGTCGGAGCTGGCGTTGTTGAATTCGGCCGCATCCAGGAGGCCGCGGTCCATCGCCGGGACGATCTCGCCGCCGGGGAGCGCGTTCACCGCCGCGCCCAGTCCCTTGAACAGGTCGATCGAAATGCCCACCGTGCGGAACTTGAGACCCTTGAAGTCCGCAACCTTGGTGATCGGCTTCTTGAACCAGCCCAGCGGCTGCGTCCACATCGGCCCGTAGGGGAACGACACGACATTGGCGCCGATGGAGGCATAGATCTTTGTCAGCAGAGCCTTGCCGCCGCCATACTTGTGCCAAGAGAGCAACATATCGGCGTCCATTCCGAAGGCGGGGCTCGACCCCCACAACGCCAGGGCATTCTGCTTCCCGTAGTGATAGACCAGCACGCCGTGGCCGCCGTCGAGCGTGCCCTTGGAGACCGCATCCAGCAGGTTGAAGGCC
>Ga0210051_1001112_pt1 | contig 27030 bp, 25 predicted proteins | sample CryGey092014_all_FD_185464 | JGI IMG/M metagenome (GOLD analysis project Ga0210051, IMG submission 185464) | Groundwater microbial communities from aquifer - Crystal Geyser CG23_combo_of_CG06-09_8/20/14_all (SPAdes) (version 2) | ecosystem: Environmental > Aquatic > Deep subsurface > Groundwater...
TTCCAACTGGCGGAGGGTGCAGGATTCGAACCTGCAAACCTCTTGCGAGGTTCTAGTTTTCAAGACTAGTGCATTGCCGTTCTGCCAACCCTCCATTTTGTTGCTTGCCGCTTTCAACCGTTCAGCCACCCCACCAATAAATGTTTCGATTTTTCATGCGAGATATCGTAAACAACATTGGAACTATTATCTAACTATAAAGTGAGTATATTCACATCCAAGATTTAGACCGGCAAGCTTAATTTAATATATTAGATTTCATCCTCAGCGCTTCGTGTAAGACACTTTAGATAAACACTTTTTAGCTAAAACACTTTATTCAAATTTTAATAGTTCGCTATTCTTTTTTACTTCGTTATATTTGAAAATACCACCATTAACGCATAAATAAACGCCGGGATTGATACTATCAAATAAACCTATACTTAAACCAAGATTAAATGGTGCGTCTGATACGGAAAAACCAACAATAGGAATCATCGAACCCGTTAAGATGATCTTTTTCCTGTTTTCATTCTTTTGGGAAAATCGCTCTTCCAGGAATTCAGCCGTATTTCTCATTGTAAACGTACCGTGGGTTATCAGAATATTATCGTGCGTAGTGGATTTTATCACTTTGACAAGTTTTTCAAGGTCTTTGGGAGTAACCTCTCTACTATCTTTTTCACAAACTGTTTCTATGCTGTAAGCAAAATGAGGTTTAATGATATTTTTAAGATAACTATCAATAGACGTATCCAACTTCATTAACTGTCGGTTTATCCGGTCATAAGCAGGATCAATAAACTCTATTGTTCCACCCATTTTTATAATATGAATGTGATGTTCTAGCATATTTTAATATGTTTTAGTTGTTAAAATATGTCGCTGCTTCAACGGAGGAGGTGGGACTCGAACCCACAAACGGTTTTTTAAGCCGTTAGAGATTAGCAATCTCCTGCCCAACCAATTAGGCGACTCCTCCCCGTATTTTTATATTACTTCCTCAAATTGATTAAGTCAATTGATTTTAAGTGAGATTTATGATAATTTAAAAAGTAATTGCCCCTATAGCTTAATGGATAGAGCGTCTCTTTGCGGAGGAGAAAATGGCTGTTCGAGTCAGCCTAGGGGCACATGAATCTCTCAACTCCCATTGAGGAAATCCCCCGGATTGGTCCTCAATATCAAAAGAAATTAAAAAAATTGGGGATAAAAACAGTCCAAGATCTTTTATTTCATTTTCCTCATCGTTATGAGGATTTTTCAAATTTAGTTCCCGTTTTGGAGGTTAAAGCTGGAGAAAGAGTTTGTGTTCAAGGGAAAATTTTAGAAATTGGGAATACCAAAACCTGGAAAAAGAGAATGATTTTGACTCAGGCAATCGTCAGGGATAACTCCGGCTCAATAAAAGTTGTCTGGTTTAATCAACCTTATTTGATTAATGTTTTAAAAGCAGGCAACTTGGTTTGCCTAGCAGGTAAAGCAATCTCAGATAAATATGGACTTTATTTATCAAGTCCAGCTTATGAAAAACTACCCCCCACCACTTTTCGTGAAAATGGTTCTATTCAAATAAATGCTCAAAAAAGTGGTGGGGGGTTAATTCATACGGGAAGATTGGTACCAGTTTATCCGGAAACTGAGGGATTATCTTCGAGATGGTTAAGGTTTATTTTAAGACCGATTTTAGTCCAGTTAAAAGATAAAATTGAAGACCCCTTACCAGAAATCGTGAGAAGGGAAAATCAATTGTTACCAATAAAAGAAGCTATCTGGCAAATTCATTTCCCAATCTCTTTAAAGATAGCAAATCGAGCCAAAGAAAGATTTTCTTTCGAGAATCTTTTTTTAATCGAACTTTATGTTCTAAAGGAAAGATTGACTTTAAAAAAAGAAAAAGCCATTGCCATTCCTTTGAATCTAAAAATTATTCAGGAATTTATAAAATCTCTACCTTTTAGTTTAACTTTGGCCCAAAAAAGATGCACTTTCCAGATTCTAAAAGATTTACAAAAATCAAGACCAATGAATAGGTTATTAGAAGGAGATGTCGGTTCGGGAAAAACGATTGTGGCAATGATTGCCGCTCTTAATGTGGTCAAAACCGGTTTCCAGGTTGCTTTGATGGCTCCGACGGAAATTTTGGCAAAACAACATTTCAAAACCTTTGGTCAATTTTTAAACCCCCCACCACTTCTCAGAGAAAAATTGCCGCCAGATGAATTAAAGCAAAAGTGGTGGGGGGTGAAAATAGGGCTTTTAACCAGCGAAGATTGTAGAATTGGAAAGCAAAAAGTTTCCAAAAAAGAAGTTTTAGAAGAAATTAAAAATGGCAAAATAGATATTTTAATTGGCACCCATGCTTTAATCCAAGAGAATGTTAAATTTGGTCCGCCGCCCGGAGGATTGGCTTTAGTAATTTTAGATGAACAACATCGATTTGGAATTGAACAACGAGCTTCGCTCGTTGTACGCGGATCAACGCGGATCGCAACGCTGAAAGACGCGGAAATAAAAATTCCTCATTTACTCTCAATGACTGCCACCCCTATTCCGCGCACATTAGCTTTAACTATTTATGGGGATTTAGACCTCTCTTTACTCGATGAATTACCTAAAGGGAGAAAAAAGATAATCACCAAAGTGATTCAACCCGGTAAAAGGAAAGAGGCCTACGGGTTTATAAGAAATGAAATAAAAAAGGGAAGGCAAGTATTCGTAATTTGTCCGAGAATAGAACCCGCCAAAATTTCTAACGAAAATTTAGGCGGGCAAGCCAGTAAAGAGAAAGAAATTATAAGTTGGGCGGAAGTAAAAGCAGTGAAAGAAGAATATGAAAAACTTTCAAAAATAATTTTTCCGGATTTAAAAGTAGGAATGCTACACGGTAGGATGAAAACTGAAAAAAAAGAAAAAATTATGAGAGATTTTAGAAATGGAAAAATTGATATTTTGGTTTCGACTTCGGTTGTCGAGGTGGGAATCGATATTCCCAATGCCACTCTGATGATGATAGAGGGAGCAGAAAGATTTGGGCTTTCACAACTTCATCAATTTCGCGGAAGAGTCGGAAGAGGTGAGGATCAAGCCTACTGTTTTCTATTTACCGAGTCTCCGGCAAAAAAAACGGCCCAAAGACTAAAAGCCATTTTGAGCTCTGAAAATGGGTTTGAGTTAGCAGAAAAAGACTTGGAGATTAGAGGGCCGGGAGAAATTTTTGGCAAAAGACAATGGGGGATTCCAGATTTGGCAATGGATTCTTTAAAAGACGTTTTTTTAGTTGAAAAAACAAGGAACATAGCTAAAGAACTCTTAGAAGAAGATTCAGAATTAAAAAAATATCCCTTATTGAAAAAAAGAATAGAAGAATTTAGAAAAAAAATTCACTTAGAATAAGGCCATTTTTCTACCATTAGGCACTTTTTTTTATTTTTAATTGGCAATTTTTGATAAATTTCTTCGGTAATAAAAGGTATAAATGGATGCAAAAGTTTTAGAGAAGTTAGCAGTACATAAAGAAGAATTTTTTTAGTTTTCAAATCTTTTTGTTCAGGCGAAGAGAACTTCGTTCTCTTCTTCACCTTCGCTTTCATAAATGAAAGCTCGGTTTTTGATTCTTCAATATACCGATCACAAAAATCATGCCAGAAGAAATCATATAAAGTTTCTGCAGTTTTTCCAAACCGAAAATTTTCCAAATTTCTATTTACTGATTTTATTGTTCTGCTTAATGCCTTGAGAATTCTTTTATCAGCCCTAGTTAAATTTTTAGTTTTCGGATTTACTTTTGACTTTTGACTTTTGACTTTTGACTTCGCGGTTTGTAACATAACAAACCGCGCTGCATTCCAAATCTTATTACAGAACTTTCGTCCCATAACGATGTTATCTTCCGTAAATCGGATGTCCTGCCCTCCCCTCACCTGCCAAATAATTCCAAATCTCGTGGCATCGGCTCCGTATTTCTCAATTAGTCGCATTGGGTCAATGCCTGTGCCCAAAGATCTTGACATCCTTTTTCCCTCTTTGGTTAAAACTGTTGGGTTGATAAAGACATCCTTAAAAGGAAGGGACCCCATAAACTCAATACCAGAAAAGATCATTCTTGCCACCCACAAATTGATGATATCTCTGGCAGTTGAGAGGACATCGGTCGGATAAAATTTTTCCGAATCTTTAGTTTTTTCCGGCCAACCCAAGGTTGCTATTGGCCAGAGAGCAGAGGAAAACCAAGTATCTAAAACATTTTCGGGGTTGGGTCCTGCAATTGGAATTTCATGTCCCCACCAAATTTGTCTAGAAATACACCAATCTTTAATATTTTTTAACCAATCGAAAAGAATTTTCTCAAACCTTTTAGGATGAAATTTTATTCTTCCACTTTTCACTTCTTTTTCTGCCATCTTTGCCAAATCTTTCATCTTTAAAAACCATTGTTGAGAAGGAATTACTTCAATTGTCGTCAAACAACGATAACATTTTGGAATAGAGATTTTATAATCTTGGATTTTCTCTAAAAGTCCGAATTTCTCTAAATCTTCAATAATTTTTTTTCGAGCTTCTATTGTCTCCAATCCTCGATAAATAGAGGGTATATCTCCGGTCATTTTGGCTTTTTCATCAATCACTTTAATCATCGCTAAATTATGTCTTAAAGAGATTTCGTAATCTTTTAAATCATGGCCGGGAGTGACTTTAACCGCCCCTGTCCCGAATTTTGGATCGACTAATCGATCGGCAACAATTGGAATTTCTCTTTTAATTAAAGGTAAAATTACTTTCTCTCCAATTAAATTTTTATATCTTTTATCCTTTGGGTTTACTGCTATCGCCGTGTCACCCAACATTGTTTCCGGTCTCGCCGTCGCAACCACAAGAAAGGTTTTAGGTTTTACACCCGCTCGGCGGGTACCCGAGGTTTTAGGTTTAAGTGGATAACGAATATACCAAAGTTTTCCTTTTTCTTCTTTATACTCAATTTCCAGATCAGACAAGCTCGTCTGGCATCTAGGGCAAAAGTTCACTGGTCTTTCTCCTCGGTAAATCCAACCTTTTTGATAATAATGTAAAAAGGCAGTCTTGACGGCTTTGGAATATTCCCTATCCATCGTAAATCTCGTCCTCGACCAATCACAGGAACACCCTAATTTTTTTAATTGATCCAAAATAATATTTCCATATTTTTCTTTCCACTGCCAAACTCTCTCACGAAATTTTTCCCGACCCAAATCAAATCGGGTTTTTCCTTCTTTTTTTAATTCCTTTTCGATTCGAACTTGGGTAGCAATACCAGCATGGTCAGTTCCCGGCAACCAGAGAGTTTTTCTTCCCTGGAGTCTTTTTTGGCGAATCAAAATATCCTGAACTGTGGCATTTAAGGCATGACCCATATGAAGTTCTCCGGTGATGTTTGGTGGGGGAATTAAAATAGTATAAGATTTTTGATGTCTTTTTGGGAGTTTATCAGGATTAAAAAAACCACTTTTTAGCCAAAGGTTATAAATTTTGTCTTCAACTTCCTTTGAATTATAAACTTTTGGAATCTTCATAAATCATCCTAATCTTAAATTAGCATTTGCTTTTATTTTTTCCAAATTATATTTCTCTCCTTTTAACCAATGAAAATATCCAGCTACTGCCACCATTGCCGCATTATCGGTGCAGAATTGGATATTGGGTATTAGATATTGGATATTGGGCAATTCTTTTTGGATTTTTTCTTTAAATTGTTCTCTTAATTCTTCATTTGAGGCAACTCCACCACCCAAAATTATTGATTTTGCTTTAAAATTCTTGGCTGCTTTTAAAGTTTTATAAATTAAAACATCGATTATCGCCTGCTGGACTTCCTTTGCCATTTCTTGAATGTAAATTTTCGATTTTCTAACTTTTGATGGGCGATTTTTGAAATCATATAAAACTGCAGTTTTTAGTCCACTAAAACTGAAATCATAATTTTTCTGATAAATCATTGGCCGGGGCAATTGGATATTGGATATTGGATATTGGATATTGGATTTCCATTGCGCGGCTTGTGCCGCTATCGCCGGTCCACCAGGATAAGGAAGCCCCAAAATTCTGGCCACTTTATCAAAACATTCGCCAGCCGCATCATCCCTTGTCTCGCCAAGAATTTTGTAATTGCCAAAATTTTTCATTAGAATAAGTTGAGTGTGTCCTCCTGAAACAACTAGGCAAATTGCCGGCCCCCCACCAAAAATTTTGGTGGGGGGTGATTTTGAGCGAATTGGCGAAAGCCAATTCGCGATAATATGGGCCTCAATATGATTTACTGGAATAATAGATAGTTTTAAATTTTTTGCCAAATCTTTAATGAAACTTACTCCGACCCAAAGACAAGGTTCTAATCCCGGTCCCACTGTAACTGCAATTAAGTTTGGTTTTTCGAATTTTTGTTTACCCTGAGCTTGCCGAAGGGCTCTTTTAAAAACTACTGGCAAATTTTTCTGATGTTCCCTTTTGGCTAAAAATGGATAAACCCCTCCATATTTTGCATGAATTTTTACCTGGGAAGAAACGATATTACTTCGAATTTCGAAAGGCGATGAGAACTTCGTTCTCATCTTCACCTTCGCCCCGTAATTACGGGGCTCGGTTTTCGAATTTCGAATTTCAATTAAAGCAACGGAGGTATCATCACAAGAAGTATCTATTCCCAAAATTATCATAATAATATTTTAGCATTTTTTCTTGCCCGGTAGTAGAAATTTGACAAGATTTTTCTGAAAGAAAAATCTTAATTATCGCAAAGCGAGTCAAATTTTCACTACCGGGCTTGTTTTTTTTCAATTTTTTGGTTAAAATGATTTTGATTTGGCGCTATCGTCTAACGGTAAGGACGTTTGGCTTTCAATCAAATAATCCGGGTTCGACTCCCGGTAGCGCCACATGGAAGATTATCTTAATATCTCGGAAGCCCAAGACCTAAAAAATCCAAAAGAAAAAATTTTATATCGGACACTGGAAATCTTTCCAGGGTTTTTATCTTGGGGAGCTTTAATTTCGGCAATTTTTTTGTCTTGGCTAGCACCGGTAGTGGTGGCCATTTTTATTATTTTATTCGACCTTTATTGGTTGCTAAAAATTAGTTATCTTGCTTTTCATCAGATAGTTTCTTTTTTGCAAATGAAAAAAAATTTAAAAATTGATTGGCTAGAAAAACTTAGCCAAATTAAAAATTGGGAAGAGATTTATCATTTAATAATTTTGCCCCTTTATAAAGAAAAAAAAGAAATAGTTGAAGAGTCTTTAAAAGCGATATTAGATTCAAAATATCCCAAAGATAAAATGATTATAGTATTAGCTTTGGAAGAAAGAGCGGATGGGGATATCCAAAAAATGGCGGAGGAAATTGGAGAAAAATTTTCAAAAAAATTTTTAAAATTTTTATTAACAATCCATCCAAAAGACCTCCCTGGAGAAATGGCTGGAAAAGGTTCTAATATCGCTTTTGCCGTCAAAGAAGCAAAAGAAAAAATAATTGGACCCCTGAAGATTCCTTTAGAAAATATTATTGTTTCTGGTTTTGATATCGATACTAAACCTTATCCTCATTACTTTTCTTGTCTCACATTCCATTATTTAACAGCAAAAAACCCTCAAAAGTCTTCATACCAACCCATTCCTATCTATAATAATAACATTTGGCAAGCACCGGCCTTTTCGAGGGTAGTAGCAACATCGGGTACCTTCTGGCAAATGATGCAGCAGGAAAGACCGGAGATATTGTCAACTTTTTCTTCTCATTCTATGCCTTTTAAAATTTTAGAAGAGGTAGGTTATCCCAAAAATGTTGTCTCCGATGATTCAAGAATTTTTTGGAAAGCTTATCTTTTTTATGATGGTGATTATAGGGTGGTTCCCCTTTATTATCCAGTTTCAATGGATGCGGTCCTATCCAAGAATTTATCAAGGACAATAATTAATCAATATAAACAACAGAGAAGATGGGCCTGGGGATGTGCAGATATTCCATTTTTATTTTTTGGCTTTTTCAAAAATACCAAAATTTCACTCTCTGAGAAATTGCGACATTCTATTAATATTTTAGATGGCTTTTGGTCTTGGTCGACTTCTTCTCTCTTGATTTTCTTTTTGGGCTGGTTACCCCTAATTTTAGGGGGAGAAAAATTCAATATCACTCTTTTGAGTTATAATTTGCCGAGATTGGTAAGCAATTTAATGACCCTGGCGATGGTTGGAATGATTATTTCTGGGATTTTGAGTTTTTCAATGTTGCCTTCTAAACCCCCCACCAAAAATATGGTGGGGGGTAAACCAAAAAATTCGAATTTTCTAAGAGACCTTTCAATGGTTTTTCAATGGTTATTGCTGCCAATTACCCTGATTTTTTTTGGAGCCCTACCAGCTTTGGATGCTCAGACAAGATTGATGTTAGGGAAGCACCTTGGTTTTTGGGCAACTGAAAAGATAAGACTACAACCCACCCACCACCCTCCCGCTAAAGGCGGGCCCCTAATATGAATGAGGTTTTAAGTTACCCCCTTTACATTGTTTTTGGAACTTTGCCAAGTCTCATTTGGTTAAATTTTTATTTAAGAAGAGATGTAAAGCCAGAACCAAAATTGATGATTTTAAAAATTTTCTGTTACGGGATGCTGGCAACCCTCCCGGCAATTTTTTTTGAAACAGCAATCTTTGGGGAACTTTCGAAATTAAATTTTTCTCCCACCCCTGTCACCATTTTAAATATTTTTTTAGGAGTGGCTTTAGTTGAAGAATTTTTAAAATTTTTGGTGGTGAAAGAAAAGGTTTTAAGAAACCCCGAATTTGATGAACCAATAGATGCCATGATCTATATGATAATTTCAGCCCTGGGTTTTGCTGCCGGAGAAAATATTTTGATTTTGGTGCCTTTGAAATATACTCTCTTTAGTGAAATTTTTGGTGTTTCTCTCTTGAGATTTTTAGGAGCAACTTTTTTACATGCCCTTTGTGCAGCCATAATTGGTTTTTTCATTGGCCTTTCTTTTTTTGAGGAAAAAAGAAGAGGAAAATTAATTTTTTTTGGTTTAACCCTGGCTATTCTCTTGCATGGATTTTATAATTTTTCTATCATGAAAGGTGAGGGAAGTTTAAAACTTTTAGTTCCGCTTTTGCTCTTATTAATTGCGGCTATCTTTGTTTCATTTGGCTTTAAAAAACTTAAAAGTACGGGTAAAGTATCGGCATAAATCAGCCCAATCCGCATAAATCAGCGTGAGAAGACCTATTAAAACGCTGATTAACGCTGATTTTGCTAATTAATGCTGATGTGTTAAAATAAAACTATGCCAGCTAATTCTTTTTTTGAAAAATTAAAAAGGGGAATGGGGATTGAAATACCCGCCGAAGGCGAGGCTCGCCCCGGGCGGCCAACTGAGGAAAAAATGGAAGAAAAAGAAAAGCCAAGAAAAGCGAAGGTAAAAAAAATAGAAATTAAAGAACCTTCTGCGAAACCTACTGCCATTGAGCCCTCGGCAGAGAAAAAAACTACAGAAGAAGTGGAAGAAAAATCAAAAGTAAAAGAAAAAGAAATTGTTAAAGAAGAAGCTAAAGCAAAAGAGCCGTCTGGCATTAAAACTACAGAATTCAAAGAAGCCTGGTTAGAACCGGTGGGACAATTGGCGGTAGATGTTTATCAAACAGAAACGGAATTAGTCATCCAATCAGCCATTGCCGGTGTTAAGCCCGAAGATTTAGATATTTCTTTGGAAGGAGATGTAATAACAATTGCCGGAGAAAGAAAAAGACCATTTGAAGACTACAACCCACCCACCACCCTCCCGCTCAAAGAGCGGGCCCCTGTCGATTATTTTTCTCAAGAATGCTACTGGGGAAAATTTTCTCGCCAAATAATCTTGCCAGTTGAGGTTGACCCAAATAGAATTGAAGCCACCTTAAAGGATGGAATATTAACAATTAAAACAACCAAACTTCAAAAAGAAAAAAGGAGAAGAATTATAGTTAGAGAATAAAATAAAAATTTCTAATTCCTAAAACAAAAGCCACCTTTTTCAGTGGTTTTTTGTTGTGCGGACGGTGGGACTCGCCCCCCACCAATTTGCTTTTCTTTTTGAGTATGCCGAGGGGGAGATTCGAACTCCCACGGGTATTCCCCAACAGATCCTAAATCTGTCGCGTCTTCCAGTTTCGCCACCTCGGCAAATTTGGTGGGGGGTCCCAGTTTCACCACGTCCGCCTTTTAAATTTTACCCCATTCCACTAAAAAATCAACCCCGCCCGGCGGGGTTGATTTAAATTCGGGTTAAATTCTCTCTATCCTTTTATCTAAACCTTAGGTAATACCAACTATAATCTTGACGATACCGGGAATAGCTTTAGCTAAAAAGGCAACCAACAATCCAATTGCAGCATACAAGATATAATCTTTTCCACTTTTTAGTTTTTCAGGAGAACCAGCAGCTGTTACTATAGTAAAGGCTCCTAAAATGACAAAAATTGTTACTACCCCAACTAAAATAACAAATATCCAATTAGTAACACTATAGATTGTATTCAATAGACAACACATCCCGTAATCTGTTATAGATACTGTCTCACCATTACTACAAGCTCCATTCACACCAGATAAATCATACTTTAGGGTGCATGTCTCAGGAGCCGCAGTGACTATAGCTGAAGCTGCTATCGGCAAGAGCGAAACCACCAAAAGACTGATTGAGACCAAAACCGGTAAAATTTTTTTCATCATGTTTTAATATTTCCTATTTCGATTCAGTTCGACCTTTAAAAATTTTAAATTATCCAAGTAAAGATCTAATAAGGGCGGGAACAGCTTTAGCTAAAAGGGCAACTATCATTCCAATTGCAGCATAAAGAATGTAACTTTTGCCCTTGTTTAGTTTTTCAGGAGAACCAGCAGCTGTCACTATAGCAAAGGCTCCTAAAATTACCATTACTCCGACCAGTGCCATCAAAAAGGTGAAAATCCAGTCAGTAATAACAGAGGTTGCACTTAAAAGACAGAGTAGGCCCCATTCTTTAGTTTTATAATCTGGTGCACTCCCAGTCAAATAACAGGTGTCTTCACTTCCTGCAGTTTTATCTTTTTCATAAGTAGTCGAAGCAGCCCCTTCTCCTAAAGTAATGGTCCTTGATAGCTTACAACAGTTCGGCACTTTCTCTTGGGCTTCAACTAAAATTGGCATTAATAAAACAGCAAATAAACTTAAAAAAACTAAAGTTGGTATAATTTTTTTCATATTTAATTATTTATTATTTTAAAAACTTTTAACCTTTACCCAGTAGTGAAAGTTCGAACGCCTTCGGCGAAAAATTAAATAAGTAACTATTTCGATAAACCTTGAATAGCTAACTTAATTTGGCAGACAATATCTTGACTATTTTCTTGAATGAAAATTCGAACTTCTACTACTGGGTTTACTCTATTCCTAATATTGATTCTATCAGAGCCATGATGCCTTTAGCAAGAAGCAAAATCAAAAAACCAACCGCTGTCCACAAAATTATGTTTTTTGCTCGGGTAATTTGCGTTAAATTTCCACCAGAAGTGACAAATAAAGCTGCACCAATAACTATCATTAAGGGAGCTAAAACTATGGCAATTTTAAAAAGAAAATTAATGATATTATCTACAATCACTTCAAATTCCTCAGCCTCCAAAGGATTGCAAATACAAACCTGATCAGCGGGGGGATCATAGGTAGCGGGATCGCTGCAATATTGATTACAATCTGAGGCAGTGGTTTTAGCTAAAACAAAAACAGAAAACAACAAAATCCCGCTTAAAAGAAAAATTAAAATTAATTTTCTCATTGAATTATTTTACCAAAATTAATCCCCAGTGGTAAAGACCGGCTTCAAGTTCTTTTTCCAATTCTAAATCAAGTTCTTTGGCAATCTCTTTTACTTTTTCTGGTGATATCTTTTCTTTTGGACCAAAAGGCACATCTTTTTTCCAATCAACCACTAAAATTTTCCCTCCCGCCCTTAAAACTCTTTTCCCCTCCTCCAAAACCTTCTTAACATCGGTAACTTCAAAAAGGAGATTTGTCATTAAAACTAAATCGCAAGAGTTTTTCAAAACTCGAGAAGTCTTTTCGACATCTGATTTTAAAACTTCGATATTAAAAATTTTTTCCAATTTGATTTTAGCTCTAAGAGCTGATAAAGGTTCCTCTAAAATATCAATGGCAAAAACTTTTCCCTCTTCCAATTTTTTAGCCAGGGGTATTACCCAGCCACCCGAACCACATCCAAAATCAGCCGCTATCACATCCTTGCGGAGTTCCAAATTTTTTAATACTTCTGATGGACTTAAGAAGCCTTCCATACTATATACAGGTGGCAGAGGCGACTTTGTCACCCTCTTCCAATTTCATTATTCTCACTCCCTGGGTGGCCCTGGAAAGTTTTGAAATTTGAGAAATCTTTGTCCTAATTACCTGACCCTTTTGAGAAATAACAATTAAATCTTCAGGGGCCTGTTCGCGAAGCGCAGTTAAAACTTTTGAGGTCACCAAATTGCCAGTTTTTTGAGTCATTTTTGCCGTCTTAATTCCTGCCCCGCCCCTCTTCTGTAATCTATATTCCCTCAAATCAGTTCTCTTTCCATACCCGTTTTCCGTAAGTATTAATAAATAATTTTTTTCCTTTTGTTTTGGATTTGGGATTTGGGATTTGGGATTTTTAATTATGTCCATTCCTATTATTTCATCTCCCTTTCCCAATCTTATTCCTTTTACCCCAGCCGCCGACCTGCCCATAGGCCGAATATCTTTTTCTTTGAATCTTATAGATTTGGCATTTTTCGTCACTAAAATTATCTCGTCTTCTCCGCCAGTTTTACGAACTTTCTTCAGTAAATCTCCTTCTTTCAGCAAAATGGCAATTAATCCCGAGCGGCGGACATTTTCAAATTCCGATATCGCAGTTTTTTTAATTATACCATTTTTGGTTACCATTACCAGAAATTTGGTTAGAGAAACATCCGAGAGGCCCGCCGCGAGGCGGGAGGGCGGTGGGGGGGTTGTAGTCTTGCCCAATGGTATAAGAGACAAAACTTTTTCTTGGGGTGATAGTTCAAGAAAATTGAGTAGGCCTCGACCCTTTGTTACCCTTCCGGCCTCAGGAATTTCATAAACAGGGGTTCTAAAAACTTTTCCCGAATCAGTAAAGAACAAAAGCTGATCATGGGTATTGGCAATCAAGAAGTGTTCAACAATGTCTTCGCCAATTGTTTTCATCCCCAAAATTCCTTTTCCGCCTCTTTTTTGAATCCGATAATTTCTCGGATTTATCCTTTTAATATAGCCACCCTGAGTCAAAGTAATGATCGTTTCTTCTTGAGGAATTAAATCTTCCTCAGAGATCTCGCCCACTTTTTGGATATGAACTTTTGTCCTCCTTTCATCCCCAAAGTTTTCTTTCAATTGAGCCAACTCTTTTTTAATAACTTCTTTTATTTTTTGAGGAGATTTCAAAATCGCCAAAAATTCCTTAATTTTCAAATGAGTTTCTTTTAATTCATCTTCAACTTTTTTCCTTTCCAATTTGGCTAAAGAAGCCAATTTCGTTTCCAAAATGGCGTAGGCCTGAATTTTATCTAATCTAAAACGGACCATCAATCTTTTTTGGGCATCGTCTCGGTTTTCCGACCCCTTGATAATCTTGATAACTTCATCGATTTTTCCTAAACATTTTTGAAGCCCCTCTAAAATATGGGCTCTTTCTTTTGCCTTTTCTAAGTCATATTTAGTTCTTCTGAAAACTACTTCTTTTCGATGGGAAATAAAATATTGCAATAATTCAACCAAATTTAAAACTTTTGGCTGAATTCCTTCAACCAGGGCCAAAAGATTCAAATGAAAGGCTTTTTGTAAGTCAGTAAATTTATAAAGCTGATTTAAAACTCTCTGGGGATTTGCCTCTCGGGAAAGTTCAACTAAAATTCTCATTCCTTCTCTATCTGATTCATCTCTGATATTTTTAATACCTTCGAGCTTTTTTTCTGAAACCAAATTGGCAAGTTGTTCAAGTAAAGCCGATTTTTGAGTTTGAAAAGGAATCTCGGTGATGACAATTTGAAACCTTCCCTCGCGACCTTCTTCAATCTCGGCCTTTCCTCGAGTTAAAATCGGTCCTCTGCCTTGAGAGTAGGCAAAAATTATTTCTTTTTGGTCAAAGATTTCGCCACCGGTTGGAAAATCAGGACCCTTGATAAATTTAAAAAGATCTTCAATCCTATCAGCTTTTGGATGGTCAATTAAATAAATTAAGGCATCACAAACTTCGGAAAGATTATGAGGGGGAATATTGGTGGCCATGCCAACAGCAATTCCCAAAGAACCATTTAATAAAAGTTGAGGAAGTGGCGAAGGTAAAACAGTAGGTTCTTTTCTTGTTCCATCATAATTATCAATAAAAGGAACGGTATTTTTCTCAATATCTTTAAGCACCTCTCCGCCGATTTTTGAAAGCCGCATTTCGGTGTTATGACTTATGAAACCGTTTGAAACAAAAGAGTGGCAATTGCTATCTACTCTTAAAGAATAAACTCTTTCTTTTCCACTCTTTTGGATAGAAAGAATCTGGTCGAATAAATAATAACTATTCAAAAAATCCTTTATAATCTTTAAATCAGATTCATCTACTATTTTCTGCAAACGATTATAATATTTTTGAATTTTAGGATATCTATCTAAATTATGAGTAAAAAGCCATTTTTTATCATTTTTTACTATATCTTTCTTTTCATATTTTTTTCTTAGATATTGAGAAAGAAAATGAATGTAATCGGTTTTAGACATTATCCGATTATCTGAATTCAGTTTTGATAATTCGTTTAATCTTTCTTTCTTTCTTGTGGATAAAAAGCCAATTTGTTTTCGAAATAGATTGAGATTACGATTTCCGTGGATAAATAATCTCCATATCTTTTTAGTTCTATCGAACCTTAAAAATGAATCAATCCCAAATCTTAACAGGATGATTTGCAATTCTTTTAGTAATACTTCACTAGTAGAAATATAAACTATTTCAACCGATTTTCTTTTTGTCTTTTCATTATGATATTTGCAGATGTAGATAGAACCATCCCCCTCAAAAAGTCCTTTTAAAAAAGTGGCTACTGATTTTTTGGATGAATGAAAAATAATTTTAGGGACCTGCTTCTTGGAAGATAATCTATTATCCAAACCCGATTTTTCTAAAAATTCGGTAATGTAATTGGAATGAATTTCAAGGGAAGTAAATTTTTGTTTACCGTAACCTAAAGGTCCTCTTTCGAATTTATGTAAACGGCAGGTGGGGAAAACTTTTTTAAAGCTATTTTCAAAAGCATTAATAAATTCTTTATCAGTATTACAAAAACCAATACATTTTTCTTTAGATTTTTTATGCGAGACATAACCTTCTGATACAATTGCTCCCATCAAAAAAGATAAATCGGGATTCATCCTTGCGGGCAGTTTATGAATAGTAAAATTTTTGTTATTTGTTTCGGGATAATATTTCTTAAGGTTGGGGTCATTTTTTGGCCACAGAATCTTATCACTTCTATCAATTACAGCGAAATCTCCTTTTTTCACTTCAGACAATAATTTCCATTTAAATAAAGGCTTTCCTTCCCGGTCTTTATCCAATATTAAAATTGGATGATTAAAACTACCTCTCAAAGAATAACCATGAAATGTTTTAATTGCTAGTGTCGGATGAACCCCTGAATCAAACCATTTTGAAGCCTGATTTATTTTATGGTTAAGTGATAAAACTTCCAACGAAATATCTTCTTTGTCAGAAATTTCGTCAATTCTCTCCAAACAACGATTAGTTATAACTAAAGAATCACCGGTGATACAATAACGCATCGCGGCATACTCTGATGGATCATCTATTGAGCCCACATTGCCTTGACCTTGAATTAGGGGATATCTTAGAGAAAAATCTTGAGCCATTCTTATTGCTGCTTCGTAAACCGACTGATCTCCGTGAGGGTGATAGTGCCCTAAGCAACTGCCCACGACAGTTGCTGATTTTCGAAATTTAGCATCATGCTTCAACCCCTCCTCATACATAGTGTACAAAATTCTCCGGTGAACCGGTTTCAAACCATCTCTGACATCGGGCAAAGCCCTGGAGACAATCACTGACATGGCATAGTCAATATATGACTCTCGCATCTCTTGAGTGATTTCTCGAGGCTTTATTTGTCCGATGCCGGAATTTAAAATTGCCTTATTTAATTTTTTCTCTTCTTTCTTTTTCTTCACCCCGTTAGAAGTCTGTCCTTATATAGGGTATAGCTAATTTTAGACAGACTTTGTTTTTTTAATTCTACCCCGTTATCAGAGAGCAGAAAAAATTTCTATAATTTTTTCTGCCGAAGACTTCTAACGGGGTTCATTTAATTTTTCTAAAACACTTTTTAGGTCTTCTGGTAAATCGGATTTAAATTCCATTTCCTGATCATCGGGAAGTTTAATTTTTAAATAGGTGGCGTGTAAAAAATGTCTCTTCAAGCCTTTCGGCCCCCCACCAGTACTGGTGGGGGGTTGGTTTTTAAATCCATACATTTTATCACCAACAATAGGGTGTCCTAAATAAGATAGGTGACATCTAATCTGATGCTTTCTACCAGTTTTTGGTGTTGCCTCTATTAAAGTGAGCCCATCAAACCTTTTGAGGACCCTGTATTCGGTAATGGCTTTTCTCTTTCCAGTTGCTCCGGGTTCGAAAGGTAAATAAACTTTTTGCTTTTGACGATTTTTTGGCGAGCGGCCAATTAGGGTTTCAATCACTCCTCGGTCTTGTTTTAAGTTACCAACTATTAAAGCTAAATATTTCTTCTTAACTTTTCTCTCTTTAAACTGTTTTTGGAAAAATTCTAAGGCCTTGTCATTTTTGGCTATCAGAAGGATTCCCGAGGTCTCTTTATCTAATCGGTGAACTCGCCTCGGAATATCGTCGACAACCATTCCCGCCGGCTTATCAATTGCTAACAAATCATCATCTTCGTAGAGAATTTTGAATTTTGAATTTTGCATTTTGAATTCCTTTTGTGGGCACTACAGGATTTGAACCTGTGACCTCTGCTATGTCGAAGCAGCGCGCTAACCACTGCGCCAAGTGCCCATTGGGCACGGTTGGACTCGAACCAACACCCTTTTCTTTATAAGAGAAACGCTCCGCCATTGAGCTACGTGCCCATATTACACGCGCTTGATTTTTACCTTAATTATTTTTCCCTTTTCAATCCTTTCCTTTTTCCCAATCAATTTCTCAAATTCCTCTCTTTCGATTGTCTCTTTTTCAATTAAGGTTTTGGCAATCTTTTCTAATAAATTTCTTCTTTTTAATAAAATTTTTCTTGCTTCATTTTCGGCATTTTTAACAAATTTTTCAACCTCTCGGTCAATTTTAGTTGCCACTTTCTCGGAGTAATTCCGGCCTGTTTCAAACTCTCTGCCTAAAAAAGCTAATTCTTCTCTTTCGCCAAAAGAAATCGGACCCAAAGAAGACATCCCATATTCTTTGACTAATTTTCGAGCGAGTTCAGAGGCCCTTTCTAAATCGTTAGCCGCACCGGTGGTGATTTCTCTAAATTTTATTTTTTCAGCGCAATATCCTCCCAAGAGAGTTGCCATTTCGGCCAAAAATTCTGATTTTGTTTTAATTTTCCTTTCCTCCGTTGGCATCTTTAAAGTATAACCGGCTGCCATTCCCCTGGCAATAATTGAGATTTTCCTAATTGGTTCAGCTCCTGGCAGGGAAGCAGAAACCAAAGCATGGCCTGATTCGTGATAGGCGGCGATTTCTTTCTCTTTCCTTGATAGAATATGGGATTTTCTTTCCGGGCCCAATAAAACCTTTTCAATCGATTCTAAAAATTCTTCTTGAAAAACCTGGGTTTTTCCTCTCCTGGCCGCTAAAATTGCTGCTTCATTAACAACATTGGCTAAATCTGCCCCAGAAAATCCGGGAGTTCTTTCTGCCACCTCCCTCAAATTAACATTTAAAGCCAATGGTTTGCCCCGACAATGAATCTTCAAAATTTCTTCCCGGTCATTGATATCTGGTAAATCCAAAACAATTCTCCTATCAAATCGACCCGGACGCAATAGGGCGGGGTCCAAATATTCTGGTCTATTAGTTGCGCCCATAATGATTAAATTTTCTTCTCGGCCGATTCCATCCATTTCAGCTAACAATTGATTTAAAGTCTGTTCTCTTTCTTCATGGCCACCGGTAATTCCTACCCCTCTTATTTTTCCAATACTATCAATTTCATCAATAAAAATTATTGCCCTACCGGCTTTCCTGGCTTGATCAAAAAGGCTTCTTATTCTGCTGGCGCCGATTCCAACAAATAACTCAATAAATTCAGAACCAGAGATTGAAAAGAAAGGAACATTTGCTTCAGAGGAGACAGCTTTTGCTAATAAAGTTTTCCCTGTTCCCGGAGATCCTATTAATATTACTCCCTTTGGAATTTTGGCCCCCATTTGTAAATATTTCTTTGGATTTTTTAGAAAATCAACAATTTCCATTAACTCTTGCTTTGCCTCTTTTAAACCGGCTACATCCTTGAAAGTAATTTTTTCTTTTGGCTGACCTTCGGCTCCAAAAAGTCTGGCCCTGGCTCTGGTGAAATCAAAGGCCTGGGTTGCTCCGGTTTTGGCTTGTCTGAAAATCATCCAGAAAAATAAACCGAAAAGCAAAAGGGGTAGGACAGAAAATAAAACTGGTCCCAACCAAACCCAGGTCCCGCCGGTTTCTCTTGCCACAATTTCTATCTTAGCCAATTTCCCAGTATCTACTCCGTAATTAATAAGAGATTGAGAAAGAGCCACTTCGGTTTCTTTTCTCGATATCGCTTTTGTACCATCTTGATAGATTATTTCCAATTCATTTCCAGTAATGGTGAGCTTTTTAACTTTATCCTGATTAATATCCAAAACTAATTTTGTCAGTGGTATTTTTTCCACCTTTTCGAATGGCTGAAAAAATAAACTAAAAATAGCGGAAATCATCAAAAAAATGAGTATTAAGAAGATAAAATTTTTAGCTAAGTTTTTCATCTTTGAATAATTTGAGACTCATTTTGTGTTCTTTTTCATCAATCAATAATATTTGAAATTTATATTTTTGGCCTATTTTCAAAACATCTTCGATTCTCCCACCCTCAATTTCAGAAATATGAATTAACCCCCGAATTTCTGGATTCAATTGAACAAAGGCGCCGAAGGGATTAAATCTAACTACCTTGCCCAAAACTATATCTCCCTTTTTATATTTTTTTTCGATACCTTGCCAGGGATCCCGCTTTAGAGCTTTTAAGGAAAGAAAAACTCGATCATTTTGAATCTCAATAATTTTTGCTCTAACTCTATCTCCTATCTTTACAATTTCGGTTGGATCTTCGATAATCTTCCAATCCAATTCCGAAATATGAATTAAACCTTCCAGATCATCCCCGCCTGCCATCGGCTTCGCCTCAGGCGAATGGCGGGCAGGAAATTTTAGAAATGCTCCAAAATCAGTTACACCGCTAATTTCTCCTTCAATGATATCACCAACCTCATAATTTTTTAAGATTTCCTTTTTTGTCTCCAAAATTTTTGCCCTTTCTGATAAAATAATCTGTCCATCTCTTTGAGAAAAATCAAGAATTTTCACCTCCAGAGTTTGACCAACGAATTTTTGGAGTTCTCTTAAGATTTTTGTTTTGTCGGCGCCTTCGACTCTTGGATAGTGTTCTGGTGATAATTGGGAAACCGGTAAAAAGGCTGGAATATCAGAAACTTCGGCTACCAAACCTCCTTTATTGGCCCCTAAAATTTTTACTAATATTTTTTCGCCTTTTTCTTTTTTTTGTCGGATGACTTCAAAAGCCATTTCCTTGGAAGCCCCGCTGAGTGATAATTCGATATAGCCCTCTTCATTTTCTAAATCGATTATTTTAACAAAAACCTTGCCTCCAATTTTCAACTCTTTTAATTTTTCTTTCGCCTCATAAAATTCCCTTCCATAAATTATGCCTGTTCCAAATGGTCCCAAATCCAAAAAGAGAGCAGCCCTTCCTTTGCCAATAATTTTTCCTTCAACGATATCCCCAACTTTTGGCGGTTTTAACAAATCATTTTTTTCTAAAATATCTTTCACCCCGTTAGAAGTCTGTTTTATATAATATATGGCTAATTTCGACAGACTTTTATTTTTTTGTTTATACCCCGTTATTGCAGAGCAGAAAAAAATTTCTCTCGATTTTTTTCTGCCAAGACTTCTAACGGGGTTTCATATCATCTATTCTACCATGTTTTTATTGATTTTTTCAAGGGCTATGATAAAATTGAAAATATGAATATTATTTGGCACGGACAGTCTTGTTTTCAAATACAAACCCTCCGTAACAAAAACGGGCAAATTTCCATTATCATTGATCCCTTTTCAGAGGAAATTGGCTTGAAGGCTCCGAAATTGGAGGCTGATATTTTATTAATCTCACACCAGCATCCCGATCACAACAACACCAAAGCAGTTTCGGCGCCCACAAGTGGGCACCCGATTTTTTTAATTGATGGGCCGGGAGAATACGATGTTAAAAATGTTATCATCCAAGGAATTCCCAGTTTTCACGATAATTCTCAGGGCAAAGAAAGAGGTGAAAATGTAATTTATACTATTGAAGTTGAGGATCTTAAAATTTGTCATTTAGGAGATTTAGGCCAAAAAGAATTAACTGAGGAACAGTTAGAAAAAATCGGTGAGACTGATATTTTAATGATTCCGATGGGAGGAACCTATACAATTTCGGCAAAGGAAGCGCCAAAAATCATGGCCCAAATTGAACCCAAAATTACCATCCCGATGCATTACGCCCTTCCAAAGTTAAAAATTAAATTAGACCCCTTAGATAAATTTTTAAAAACATTCGGAATAAAGAATTTGGGCACCCCAATGAAAAAATTATTAATCAAAAAGAAAAATATTTCACCGGAAGAGGCAAAAATAGTGGTATTAAAACCATGAAAAAAATAGAAAATTTCATCAAACCTTTTTTAAAAAAAGATCTCCCCGATGTTCGGCCTGGAGATGAGGTAAGAGTTTCGCAAAAAATTAGAGAAGGGGAGAAAGAAAGAAGTCAAATATTTGAAGGAACAGTTATTGCCAGGTCGCATAAAAAAGAAGTGGGAGCAACAATTATCGTCAGAAGAGAAATTTCGGGCATCGGTGTAGAAAGAATTTTTCCCCTCCATTTGCCAACGATTGAAAAAATCGAAATTTTAAAAAGGGGGAAAGTAAGACGAGCAAAACTATATTATTTAAGAACAGCTAAGGGTAAAAAAAGGAAATTGAAGAAAGAAGAGTTTATAGAAAAATAATGAAGCCTGAGAGAAAACAGAAAATTTACCTTACCTTGAACGAAAATATAAAAAATTAAAAGCTATCTTAAATATTGATAATAAAGAAATAAACAGGTCGTTAAATGAGCGAGTGCTGGAACCGGTATACAGCTTGGACTGAGGCTCCAAGGGGAATTTTTCCCGTGAGGGTTCAAGTCCCTCCTCGCTCACAGAAATATGATAAAACTTAGGGAATTTTCCCTTTCCGATTTGGAGGAAGTAATGGAGATTGAAAGGGTTTCTTTTCCAAAAAGCCAGGCCTATTCTGAAAATTATTTTCAAAAATATTTTAGAGAATATCCCCAGGGATTTATTATTATCAAAAATGAAGAAAAAATTTTAGGTTATGCAATTGGTCAAGCTCAGAAAGAATTTGGGGAAATAATTTCAATTGCTAGTCATCCTGCTCGACGCAAAAAGGGGGTTGGAAAGACATTAGCAAATTTTTTAATTGCTCATTTTAAAAAGAAAAGTTTAAAAAAAATTTTCCTCCATGTGAGAAAAAACAATTTAGCAGCAATTTCTTTTTACAAAAATCTCGGTTTTCAAATTTTAAAAACTGTTAAAAACTATTATCAAAATAGCGACGATGCCTATTTAATGGAAAGAAAAATTTAGGGCACTTGGCGCAGTGGTTAGCGCGTTCGGTTTACATCCGAAAGGTCGGGGGTTCAAGTCCCTCAGTGCCCACTCGTTGTTATAATCGAACCGTTATGATATAATAAAATAGTAATAAATAAAGAGGTTCGATTATGAAGGTAGAAGAGAAAAAATTAGCTAGGGAGTTGCGGAAGCAAGGCTGGTCACTAAATGAAATTAGACAAAAACTAAAGGTTGCTAAAAGTAGTGTTAGTCTTTGGGTTCGTGATATAGAACTTACAGAAAAACAAAGACAAAAGCTATCTAAAAAGGGAGTTAAAAAGGAAGTTATTGAAAAACGAAGAGAAACTAGACTGAAAAGAGAAAACGCTAGAAGACAAATGATTATTGATAAGGCCAAGGCTGAAGTAAAGAATTTATCTAAAAGAAACTTATGGTTTATTGGAACAGCTTTATATTGGGCAGAAGGAGCGAAGACTCAACGAGGAACAGCTCAATTCTCTAATAGCGATCCTAGAGCAATTCAGTTAATGATGCGATTTTTCAGAAAATGCTGTAAAGTACCCGGGAGAAGATTTAGAGGACATATTAGTATTCATCCTCATCTTGATGCTAAAAGAGCAGAGAAATATTGGCATAGAATCTCAGGTATCCCTTTAAGCCAATTTAACAAAACATCTAAACAACAGAGTAAAGTAAGTAAAAGAAAAAGGGATACTCTTCCTTACGGAACATTTAATATTCAAATTTCTATTACTGAATTATTTTTAAAAATAAAAGGGTGGGTGGAAGGAATATGTGAAGTTTTAAATATCAAATAAAATATCCTCAGTTAAAATCGGGGTACGCCATAAATTTCTCTTTCTTTACCACTTAAAAGAGATTTTGGGTTCAATCCCTTTTTTTATTCTTTTTATGTTTTCTCTGAAAGCAAAAAGGGAGAAGGAGGCCCCTAGAAAGGCAAAAACGGCGTAGTGGAAGGGAAAGAAAATGGAAAACAAAATTACTAATATCCAAGGAAATAAAATATTACCCATGCTCATTGTTTTTGTCAAAACTAAAATCAAAATCAAAATTGCTAAGAGTGGCAAAAAATATTTTGGACCAATTAAAACCAAAGTTGCCGCATAAAAAGTCGAGGATCCCTTTCCTCCCCGGAATTTAAGCCAAACTGGCAAAACATGGCCGACGGTTGGTAGAAGAGCTACGACGATAATTAGCCAGGGATTAAAAAGATATTTTGTGGCTAAAAGAACAGGGATTACCCCTTTTGAAAAATCCAAAATTGCTGATATTGCTCCCCATCTCCAACCCAAGGCCCTGGCAACATTTGTTGAGGTAGTGGATTTTGAACCAATTTTTCTAATATCAACTCCCTTTAATTTTCCAATTAAAAAACCAAAAGGAATTGAACCTAAAAGATAAGCGAAGATTGAAAGTAAAATAAATTCTTTCATAATTTTTCTTTTATTGTCTGATAGATTTTTTTATTAATTGGTGTTTCGACTTTGAATTTCTCGCCGAGCCGAATGACCGCCCCATTATAGTATTCAATTTCATCAATATTTCCTTTTTCTTTACCTCCCCTTCCTTTAGTTATTGCTTTAGCTACAGTTTTTCGAAAAATCCTCAAAATCGGTAGAGGCAAAAAATTGATCAAAAGGGTGAGAAGTTTTATTGGATAATGATTAAAGTTCAAAAATTTTCCTCCACTTTTTTTTACTACTTTTATATATTCCTTTAAAGCCCTTATTTCTTCTTCAAAAATTTCTTTTTGTTCAAATCCCTCTCCAATTTCGAATCCCCTGGCTGCCGCTGCCATTCCAATTAAATTTGTCACAAGCTTTGAAAACTCCATGTTTTTAATATTCTCTGACAAAACTTCTTCTGCTTCAATATTGGCCTTTTTAAAAATTTCTTTTAAGTCATCGGTCTCTCTCGGGCCAGAAGCTACTCCAAATGCCAACCTAACTGGTAAGAAATAAGAAATTTTAACCTCATCATTATTTTTTTCACTAGAGATTGGGTTGAATAAATTGACCCTTATGATTCTAATTTCTTTTGAGGTCTCACCAAAAATTTCTTCCAATTCTTTTTTCGCATCTTCAACAGCAGAAATTCCATTTTGAGACAAAATTAAAGAGGGAATTTTAGGGGCCCGCCCGAAGAGCGGGACTCCGACCCTCCCTCCTCCCTCCCAAACTTTCGTTTGGGCCCCTCGGGTGGCGGGTGGGTTGTAGTCTTTTTTTACTCTTTGATAATAATATCTCACTGCCGAACTAACCGGATTTTTAACGCATAAAAAAATAAAATCAGGGGCGACTTCTTCATTAAATTCTTCTTGGCTGATAATTTTGCCTTCATATTTTATTTTTTCTTTTCCCCTCAAAACAAAAATTTTTCCAGGGGCCCGCTTCAGCGGGAGGGTGGTGGGTGGGTTGTAGTCTTTAATTTTTTCTACCTCTCTCCCCACTCCTAGAATCTCAGCTGAATTTCTGAGTTCAAAAGCAAACATTGTTCCCGTCCTTCCCCCGATCCCGACGATGGCAATTTTTTTCATACTACGAATTATACCATAATTTGATTTTTGAATTAAAAAATGATATTTTAAGAGATACCCAAGGGGTGGGTTGTGCCGAATTGGTAAGGCAATGGTCCCGAAAACCATTGGGTAGTAATACCCTTGTAGGTTCGAGTCCTACACCCACCGCTATGTTTAACCTTTTCAAAAAGAAAAAGGAACCGGAAAATTTAAAGGAGATTTTATCTCAGTTTAAGGAGTTAAAAGAAAATTTCGAAAAAATTTCGAAGGAATTAGAGGATTTAAAAAAAGAAGGGAAATTTTCAATCAAGAAGGTGGGAATGGTTCGATTTAATCCCTTTTCTGAGGTGGGAGGAAATCAAAGTTTTTCCCTGGCTTTACTCGACGAGAACAACGATGGGATAGTCATCACCAGTCTCTATACTCGAGAGGGAAATAGGGTTTACGGAAAACCAATAAAAGGCGGGCAATCGGAATATTTATTATCCGAGGAAGAAAAAGAGGCAATAAAAATCGCAAAAGAAAATGAAAAAAGAAAATCAAAATTTGGTACCTCGACCACCGGTGGTGGTGATTTTAGGTCACATTGATCATGGGAAGACTTCTTTACTTTCTAGTATTCGCAAATTAGAGTTCACGCCCGGAAAACCTGGTGGCCTTATCACTCAACATATCGGCGCTTTTGAAATTGAAAAGGATGGAAAAAAAATCACTTTTATCGATACCCCGGGCCACGAAGCTTTTTCTCAAATGAGGTCTCGGGGAGCGAAGGTGGCTGATATTGCCATTTTGGTAGTGGATGCAACTCAAGGAGTTCAGGCTCAAACAAAGGAGGCAATTACTCACGCCAAATTAGCTGGAATCCCGATGATTATAGCCATAAATAAAATTGATCTACCCACGGCTAATCCGGAAAAAGTAAAAAGAGAATTGAAAGAAAAGGGAATTTTGGTGGAAGATTTTGGAGGAAAGGTACCGGTTGTTAAAACCTCAGCCAAAACTGGTCAAGGAATTGAAGAACTTTTGGAACTGATATTGTTAGTAGCCGAAATGAAAAATTTGAAGGCCGACATCTCAAAACTAGCTACCGGAGTAATTGTTGAAGCCTATTTAGACCCAAGGAGGGGGCCGACCGCTACTTTAATCTTAAATGAGGGAATCTTAAAATTGGGTGATATTATCGCCACCCCTTCAACCTTAGGAAAGGCAAAAATTTTAGAAGATTTCCAACAAAAAAGAATAGCAATCGCCCTTCCTTCTCAGCCCGCAATTTTAATTGGATTTGGAAAAGTGCCAAGGGTTGGAGAAACCCTAAAAGCCTTTCCCGATTTGGAAATAGCTCAAGAATATTTGAAAGTCGGGGAAGAAAAAAGAATTCCAGAAGTTTTAGAAATCAAACCAGAACAGAGAGTCTTAAATTTAATTTTAAAAACTGACGTTTTGGGCTCAATTGAAGCAATTGAAGAAGTCTTAAAAAAATTACCTCGAGAAAAAGTTATTTTGAGGATTTTGAAGTCAGAAGTCGGGGAGGTAAATGAAAGTGATATTGAGTTAGCAAGAAGTGGTCGGGCTTTCATTTTAGGCTTTAGAGTAGGAACTAATCCAATTGCCAAAAATTTGGCTCAGAGAGAGAAAATTAAAATATTGAATTTTGAAGTCATTTATGACCTGGTAGAGGAAATGAGAAAATTGATGGAAAAAATTTCAAAACCCGAGGTAGTGAGAATTGATTTGGGAAAAGTGAAGGTCTCGGTTGATTTTTGGAAAGAAAAAAATCGCCAAATTATCGGAGGGAGAGTAATTGAGGGAGTGGTGGAAAAGGGAGCACTAATTGAAATTTTAAGAGAAAAAGGGGTAAGGGGTAAGGGGAAAATGATTAATCTCCAGAGAAATAAAAGAGATATCGAAAGAGCCCCAAAAGGTGAAGAGGTTGGAATACTCTATGAGAGTCGAACTCCCGAGGAGAAAATCCAGGTGGGAGATACATTAATATTTTACAAAGAAGAAGGGCAAAAAGGTAAAATTTAAATGTCGAAAAGAATTCAAAGATTAAATCAACTAATAAAAAAGGAGGTTGCTCAACTTATTTTGCGAGAAGTTGAATTTCCAAAAGATGTTTTAGTAACCGTCACTAGGGCTGAGGTAACTCCGGATCTAAGAGAAAGTAAAGTTTATGTGAGTATAATGCCTGAAAAAGAAGAGAGTCAAATTTTAGATTTTTTAAACAGGAGAATTTTTCTTTTGCAGAAAAAAATTGACAAAAGATTGAAAATGAGGCCTGTTCCCAAAATCTCATTTGTTAAAGAAAAAATAACGGCCGAAGCCGGAAGAATTGAAGAAATTTTAGAAAAGTTGAAAAAAGAAGAGAAATAAGATAGAATAAATCTGGCCAGGTAGCCAAGAAGCTAAGGCGCTTCTCTGCAAAAGAAGTATACGCGAGTGCAAATCTCGCCCTGGCCTTCAAAATTGGGCGAGTGTTGGAATGGCAGACAAAGTTGA
>Ga0210051_1001113_pt1 | contig 26990 bp, 20 predicted proteins | sample CryGey092014_all_FD_185464 | JGI IMG/M metagenome (GOLD analysis project Ga0210051, IMG submission 185464) | Groundwater microbial communities from aquifer - Crystal Geyser CG23_combo_of_CG06-09_8/20/14_all (SPAdes) (version 2) | ecosystem: Environmental > Aquatic > Deep subsurface > Groundwater...
ACCAATTCATTCAATCCGGGAATGATCCGGATCTCCTTGACATGGGCCTGTCGCACCACGGATAGAATTTCTCGGATTTCACGCGATGACGCGGATGGAATGGCAATCAGGACAAGCTCAACATTCAACCTGTCCACCGTCCTGGCGATGTGTTTCCGATTTCCGTAAACCTTGACACCTTGAATATAGACCCCGCGCTTGGCAGGGTCATCATCGATGAATCCCACCGGCGTGTAAGGACTCTCTTTTTGCCTTCTCATGTCCCGGACGATCTGCTCCCCGGCATTGCCCGCCCCGATGACGAGAGTCCGTTTGGTTCCGGCCTTCTTCCTCCCGCTTAGAGTCTGGCTGTAGAACCTCTTGGAAGCACGGAACATGACGATGAACACGAGCGTCAATGCATAATCAATAAACGGAACAGAGCGTGGATAGCCCTGAAAGAGTCGATGGGTCCAAAAGATGAAAATCAGACCCAGAAGCAACAGGAAGCTAACCGTCACTGCCTTGAGGATGTCTACGATCTCATAAAACCCGACATAGGACCAGCTCATTCTGTAGAGCCGGAAGGACGCAAAGATGGCATATTTCACAAGGAGAAACAGAGGCAGAGACCACAGCATCTGGCGGAAATATACCCCATGGATTTGTCCGTCAAAACGCAGATAGAAAGCGAGATAAAGAGATAGTGCAAGCAAGATACCATCACCCAGAAAGAACAGAAGGGTCCTTCTGAACGTCGTTTTCTTGAGCAGGAAAGACCGGATCATAGGCTCGCCTCCCTCGATGTCGCAAAATTCGTTTTGATTCCTCTGAGTGTCTTATAAGTGAGTAGAAACATCCCTCCAAATATGGCCAGAAGCAAGATCTGCCACATCAATCCACTCCTATACGCAAGTAACGCCAGGAGGCCAAAAATTGCTTGTATCATAGCATAGATGGATGAAACCTTCCAGTGCGGCAAGTTCAGTTCGTTACTCATATACTGATACAGATGACTTCTATGGGCTTGCATCAGGTTTTCTCCCCTCCGCCATCTATAAAATAATGTAACGAGTGCATCGGCATAAAACGGGCTTAAAAACATGATGAGGCAGAGGAACACATGGATATTCGTGGACAATTTCAGCACGAAACAAGCGAAGACAAATCCCAAAAAAATACTCCCCACATCGCCCATGAAGACCTTTGCTTTAGGGAGATTAAACGGCAGGAACCCCAGACATCCGGCAGATAAGACCAGGGCAAGCAGAGTAACGTCAGAATCATAGGCGATATAACGTGAGAAAGCAGCCACCAAACCGAACGCCACGAGACCCGTCAGTCCGGCAATTCCGTTGATGCCATCCATAAAATTAAAAAAATTTGCGGTTCCTGTGATAAATAAAACCCAGAACAGAAACAAAGCCAGAGAAGCTGCAGATACAGATGGATCCTGTAACAATCCCACAACAAAAATGGCAACAATGAATTGAGATATCAATCTGGCCTTTGGTACAAGATTAAAGCGATCTGCTAATAAGCCGATCAAACCTGCTATACCAGCGAGCATCGTAAGGAACTGACTCTGAGAAAAGAAAACCCCCATAACAATAAACGCCAGCCAGATCCCAAGCCCCCCCCCTCTTGGCGTGGGAAACGTATGGGAACTGCGCTCATTCGGCTTGTCAACAAGTCCAACAAGAGGACCATACCGATATATCAGCAGAGAACAACCTAAGCTCATGGCATACACTATGGTGATCACCAGGGAAAGATTAAGCCAATGCATCTGGCCTCCATCTTGATTGAGAAGAGTATTTCTTGTTTTCCCTGTACCAGTTTATGGTTTTTTCTGCGGTATTGTAGAGGTTGTATTTCGGCTTGAACCCTATTTCCTTCTGAATCCTCCCGGAGGAGAAGGTAAAGGGGCTGGTCAGTCTTTTCACTACACTTGAATCAAATAGCAATGGTTTTCCAGAAATTATTTTCCCCAGGTCCCCTAATCTTGCGATTCCTCTTGCCATAGCCAAAGGTATGTGAAAAGCAATGGGTTTTTTCCCTAACCCCCTTGCAATGGTTTCGTATAATTCCCTGACCGTATAATCGATGCCGTCCGTAACAATATAGACCTTGCCGTCTGCTTCCTTTTCCCCGGCTACGGATAGAGCGGCATCGACCACGTTCTCCACAAAAACCATGCTTCTTTTATTATCACCGCGTCCTACCATAATAAACCGCCCTCTATCCACGGCCTCAATCATCCTATAGATATTTCCTTTGTTTCCAGGGCCATAAACCATGGGAAGACGTAAGGATGTGGTCATGAACCCATTCTTCCTGCCGTATTCCGAAACCAGTTCTTCAGCAGCAAGCTTGCTCTGGCCGTATGGGGTTTGGGGGGCTGGAACAAACCCTTCATCCATGGTGTCATTGTTTTTTTCAGCCATGGTCTTGATGGTGCTGAAGAAAATGAAATGTTTTATGACCTCCCCCTTACACTCATCCAGCAGGTTTCTCGTTCCCTCTACGTTCGTGACCAGATGTTCCTTTGAACTGTTTGTGCCCTCAAAAACGTCATGAACTCTTGCAGCGAGGTGGAAAACCACTTCTACGCCCTTAAAAACTCCGGCCATGGACTCCTTTTCCGTTATGTCACATATATGTATATTGACAAGACCTTTCCACGCGTCAGGAAGGTTTTTCGTACTCCGGACAAGAACACTTACATTTTCACCATTCCCGATTAATTTGTCGACCAGATGGCGGCCGATAAAGCTGCCTGCGCCTACTACGAGGGAATTACCCATAGAGTAACCTGTTGAGAATCATATCTCTCAAAATGTCTATCATAGATCCATCATAAACCACTGCATTACGGTATGGAAAATTATGAGGTGGGCATCTTCCACTTTTTGCATATCTTCGCTATTCACTACAAGAAACTTTTGTGCAATATCTTTTAATTTTCCCCCTCCATAGCCGCAGATACCGAAGGTCATCGCTCCATTCTCGTTTCCATACCTGATCGCCTTAAGAATATTCTCAGAGTTGCCGCTACCCGATATGCCAATGAGCAAATCATTTGGATTCATATAGTTCTTCAACTGTTCCATGAAAATATCATCATATGAAACATCATTGGCGTAAGCCATAATCGTGGGTATGTTGTCACTGAGACTTATCATTCTGAATCTTTTCTTTCTGCCATAGCTCACACCCTTATTTATGTCACAGGCCAAATGTGAAGCATTGGAGGCGCTCCCCCCGTTCCCGCAAACAAACACCTGAGCATCGTCTTCATAAGACTTCTTCAATACCTCTATAAAGGATGCAAACTCCGCGGCATCGATTCCATTCAGAATAGAAAATAATTCTCGACTGTATCTCTTGAAAAATTCTGCTGGTGCCTCAGTCATAAAAAATCACCTTTGTCCCCTCTCGATCCATGGCTACCGGTAGAAATCGGCATCCGAGTTCCTGATTTAATCTCTCATGATTCTTTGAGTACAAAAGCAGGAAGCCCGTTCCCCCCGCGCCCAAAAGCTTCCCTCCTTCAGCGCCTGATTTCCTTGCTTTTCCATACAGCTCGTCTATATGATCGTTTGTAATCCCACCGGCAAGTTCCTTCTTGTATGTCCATCCATGATCCAGCAAACGGCCTATATCACTGATCTCATCGGCCTCCAAGGCGTGCCGCAATTCATCTGCAAGAAGAACCATTTTCTTCAACACCCCGACCTTATCTTTCTGAGCCATATTCGCTTTCTGCTCCATAAGAATATCAGAAGCCTTTCTTTTGCCTCCAACGTAATACAAACAAAGATTGCTCTCTATTTGGCGCCTGGACTCATCAGACAGGAATATAGGACTTACGTCCACAGTCTCGTCTCTGTTAAACCTGATGTGATTAATATTGCCATAGGCCACTGCATACTGGTCTTGTTTTCCAATCGGTTCGCCAAGGGTGTCGATCTCAATCTCACACGCCTCCCGGGCAAGTCTTTCCTTGGGAACGACCTTTCCTTTGTATAGATATAGGGCGTTCAATAAACCTACTGTAAAAGCACTCGAGGATCCAAGTCCCGTACCGGCAGGAATATCGGCAAAACTGGCGATCTCAATTCCCTTATCTATCTGAACTAGTTTCAAGCATTCCCTGACAACAGGATGCTGAATGTCATCCACATGCTCTACATCCTCTGTTCTGGAATACTTGATTCTGATTTTATCGTGGAAATAAGGATGAATCACAATGTACATGTATTTTTTAATCGCAGTGCTGACCACAGCGCCATAGCCATTCCGTGAGTAGAAGTCTTTGAGGTCACTGCCGCCGCCGGCAAAGCTGACTCGAAAAGGTGTCCTGGTGATAATCATTTTTAACTCTTCCTAACTGCTATATATCATTGCATAATTAAAACGACATAAATATTATTCTTAACATTGCATATTATACTTATCTGCTCTGTCGTCATTGCCCGACTTGATCGGGCAATCCAGAGAAGGAATCTGGATTCTCCGGTCAAGCCGGAGAATGACAATATATAGCCTTATTTATACAAGACTATATAATCACATAATCAGCGTATCTTTTGGAACCTTCAATGATAGGATATTCATCCTTCATTCTTGTCTCATATAATTCAGCGATAGTTCCTGCCTCCAGATCTTTCCATTGGTAGAAGGAGAAGAACCTATCCTTTCTCCTTGCCTCATCTACCTCCATGTAGATCCTCAGGCTCGACCGCTTCCTCAATGCTGCTATGTCCAACGCCGGGACACCGACAACGATAACGCATTTTTCATCCTTCAACGACAAGGCCTGCTTATCCGTAATAACCCTGGAATAAGGGTCATAGTGATTAATTAAAATCTTCTCGCCTTTTAACAATCGATTGAGATCATCTTCAATATCAGGATATTTGAACCTGTCTCTAACCGTCATGTGAACCTGTCTCTGTTCAACCCCGAGCAGCCAGTTATCAAGGTCAATGATTGTACAGGATATGCCGTTCCGTTGCAAATGATCCTTCAACCACGCAGAGAAGATCGATTTACCTGAACGTGCAGGCCCGCCAACCGTAATTATAAATGGATTCTCCTTGTGATTTGCAGAGACCTTATCGAGGATGCTTTCCCCGACCGTTTCATACTTCTTTGTCCCATCCAAGATGTAATCCACTGCGTCGGCCATATTATCAAATACATAATCGGGCAAGACATCATATTTTTTGTCCTTGCCGCCCCGTCCGGTCCTCACCAGAACGGTTTTCAAGCCGGCATTCATTCCCGTCTGAATATCTGTAGTGGTATCCCCGATCAACCAGGATGATTTCAGATCTACGTTGTAATCGCCTGCGGCTTTCTCAACCATGCCTGTCTTCGGCTTCCTGCAATCACAAACAATTTTGTAGAGCGGATTCTCCTCCGGGTATCCTTTATCCGGATGGTGCGGGCAGAAGTAAATATCGTTTAGATAGGCTCCCTCATCACCCAACAGGGTCTCAAGTTTATAATGGATCAGTTTAACCGTCGAGATATCGCACAGGTTCCTCGCCACAACGGGCTGGTTTGTAATGAGGAAGGAGAGAAAATCAGACTCCGATATTTTTCTTAATGCCCCGGCTGCAAACGGAAATATCTCAAGCTCTTCCACAGTATGCAACAGCGCAGCCTCCTTCACCAAAGTGCCATCTCTGTCGAAAAAAATAGCCGGACGGCTATTTTTTTTTGAAAGCCTTTTAATCCTTCCTGTCAGAAAATCTTCGTTTACTTTTTCAAGCCTGTCCATGGTACCCATATCTTTAATGTATTCCGCAGATTTATATCCGTATAATCTTTCAGAATTGTGCAACATCTTTGGGAAAATATCCTTTACAAAATCAGATGTCCCTTCAGGCAAATATTCAAATACCCTGGGAGAGAGGATGTACACGGCAGCGCTCGCAAGGTTTGAGTAATATTCAGGCTTACGATCTTTTAACAGGATATCAACAATTCTTTTATCTTCATCGAGAACCAAAAGGTCACTATCATACGGATGGTCGTTGGGATGGACGACTAAGGTTGCTCTTCCACCCTTTGAGTTGTGGAAGTTAATGAACGCATCAATATCGAAGTCAAGCATGACATCGCCATACAGGATCAAAAAATTCTCTGTCAGTTTATCTTTTAAAACCCGGATACACCCGGAGGTACCGAGCGGCTTTTCTTCCTGTTGAACCGATAGCGTAACGCCGAAGGACTTTCCGCCACCAAAGTAATTTTTAATCACATGCCCGAGATATCCGGTCAAGATATAAATATCCGTTATCCCGTAACTCCGCAACAAATCTATCTGATGTTCCAAAACGGGCTTGCCTCCGATCTCAATCATGGGCTTCGGAATATCTTTAATCAAACTCCCCAGCCTCTCTCCCCGCCCTCCTGCAAGAATCACAGCTTTCATCGCGCCTTTTCCCAGAGCACTTCTGTCCTTTTGGACAGATTCTTTGTAAGGCCAAGAAAGGCAGCGTAATTGACCATACAGAAGTAAAATGGAATCAGAAGAAATGAATTGATCTTATGATTTTTTTTCTCAAGCACCATCCCGATAAAAGCCAGGAAGTAGAAGGCTATCTGAAGGTAGAGGAAATAGATCAGCCAAGTATCCAGTAGGAATATGTTGGTCAAGAGCAGAATGACCAGCCATATGGGTGTGGTATATCGGAGGAACCTGTGTGAAAACAAAAGGAACGCCGTGAGATATTTCCTCTTTTGCAATGCTTCTCTTAACAGAAGCAAAGAACTTTTCAGGTTCCACGTAGCCAGCCTCACTTTCCTTTTAAACTCCTGCCTGGAATTCTCCGAAGACTCTTCAAAAGAGACGGCCTCCGGTTCCAAAATAACACCGTGCCCGTTGATCTCGATACGGTTCGCAATCTCAAAATCATCCCCTCGGAATCGATCAATCGGATTATACAGTTCTTTCCGCACGGCAAGTATTGACCCGTTCACGGCCCCCGCTAAGGAAAATAGCCTGCTTGCCATTTTCTTCAGGATGGCTTCGTACTCCCAGTAACTGTTCTCACCTTCTCCAATTGAGGACTCCTTCGGATTAATATATTGCAGCCTGCCGCTGACACAACCGATCCTCTGGTCATTGAAATTCCTTGTAATCTTTTTTATCGCGTCTTTGACATACATTGCATTGGCATCCGAGAAGACAATAATCCCGCCTTTGGCGAGTGGGACCGTACGATAGAGAGTCGCGCTTTTCCCTTCTCTATTTTCATAAGCATATAATATGATCCCTTTATCTTTATATTCCTTGACTATCTCATTCGTCTTATCCGTTGATTCCGAAGCTACAATAATTTCAAGTTTTTCCCTGGGATAATCCAGGTTGAGGGAATTTTCTATCTTCTGTCGTATCACTCTTTCTTCATTATAGGCAGAAATGATTAAACTTACGTTCGGGGTAATATCTTTCCTGTCAACTCTCTTGCCGAACAGAAGAGATAGAACCCCAAGGGTAATAGGGTATCCCACGAATATATATATGATCACACCTAATGAGAAAACCAAAAAAGCAAACATCCTATCTCCAGGGCGCTAAGAATTTAATAAATCTCTTTGTGGCTTTCAACGTCGTCTTAATCTCAGACGGGTGTTTAATCTGTCGGGCGAGTTTATAAACGAGGTACCTTGGCCTTAAGTAATATCTCCTGTTGGCATAGTCACACCACCGTCTTATTTCTTCTGAATTCATGTCGGACATTCTCAGAACACTGTTATGGCATCCATCCTCAGTCAAGTAATCAGAGAAATTTCTTGCAGTTAGTAAACCCTCGCTCTTTGCCCAGTCATAGTCCTTTGTGCCAGGGTAGACCATCAGAGGGAAAAATTGTACCGTGTCATCCATCATCCTCAAGGCCAGCCGTAAGCTCTCTTCGAGTGTATCCCTCGTCTCCCCCCTGTTCCCTGCCATAAAACACCCGCGTACAAGCAATCCGGCTTTTCTTGCATCCTGAGAAAATTCAAGTATCATTTCTGGAGTGATCCTCTTTTCGATATTCATAAGAACGTCCTTATTCGCACTTTCATACCCAACGGTCATAAGAACGCAACCCGCTTTTCTCATCCATACCATCGTTTCATACTTCAGGCCGGCCCTAACATTACAATACCATTTAATTCTGATCTTTCTTTCTATCAACTCCCGGCAAAAATCAACCACCCGCTTCTCACTGCCCGTGAATGTATCATCCTCAATGCCGATTTCCCTCACCTCCGGCATATTTTCCATGATCCACTGAAACTCATCCGCTATATTCTTCGGTGAGCGCGTTCGGTATTTGAACTGATGTATCGTCTGCGGATAGACACAGAACGTACAGCGTGCTATACACCCTCTTGCTGTCATGATCTGCACTTCCGGATAATCACTTACTGAGAAGAAATATTTCCGTGTATCGAGGTGCCGCTTGTAAACCTGGCTCACAAAGGGAAGCTCATCGAGATTCTCGATTAATGCTCTTTTTTGGTTCACATGAACCCTGTCGCCGGCTCTGTATGCGAGTCCATCTACCCCCCCTAAAATATTGCTCCTATATGCAGGATCTGTCTGAAGTCTTCCCAGACTTGCCTCCGCTAACTTTTCTGCTAACTCTTTGACCGTATAATCAGCTTCTCCTACAGCGACTGCGTCAACAGCGCAACTGAGTTCCAACGTCTCTTCAGGCATGGCCGTCGGATGCGTTCCCATCAAAACAACAAAACAGTCAGGAATTATACTTTTTATTCTTTCTCCTGTTTTAACGTCACTGTAGATACTCGGAGTACTTGTATCGAGCACAACCATTTCAGGATTGTAGTCAGAAACGATTTGAAGAGTCTTTTCCAGGTTGTATTCATAGGCGCAACTGTCAATAACCTTCACCTCATGTCCAGCCTCCTCCAGTCCCCCCGCTACATAGCACAACCAGATGGGATAGTAAATGGTCGCGCTTTTGGTCACTGCCGGACTACGAGAAGTCCTCGAGAAACGGCCGTGTTCTGTTTTGAAGGGAGGATTAAGAAATAGTATCTTCATGTCTGTATGCTTTCTCCCCATGCTTTAATGCTGTACCAAGTCAAACCAAATATTTCATGCAGTATATTGGAAGATATATACAGCCTCTGGGAGTTCGGTAAAAAAGATCCTATTGAGAATCTTTTCGGCGAATAGAGGTAATAGGAGGGCAATGGGACTATATTAGGAAATCCCTCTCCAATATATTTGCAAAAGATGAAACCACAGGTGAAATACTCAGAAGATAAAGCAAAGAGAAAGCAATCACTAAGATCCACCACCCCAATCTTTTGGAGTGATCTTTTCGAAGGTCTTTTAAGATCCAAAGCCCGGCACCAATCGACAAAAGAACAAACGCTAAAGGATCCGTAAATGACCTGAAAAAAAGATATACATTTCCCATGTTTGTCTTAGCCCAGAAACCTTTGATGCCAAATCTCAAAACATATCAATGTCCAAAGAAATTTACTGTTATCCTTTTTCCGGCTCAAATGTTCACTCGAAAGCGTAGCAACAAAATCATAATTAAAATAACCCCGTTTTTTCACAAGTTTCTCCGACAAATATTTATCAATCAGGATTGAGAAATCTTCTTTTAACCATCTGTTTAATGGTATTGAAAAACCTTTCTTTTTCCCCCTCGTAACCTCTTCAGGCAATCTATTACTCATGATCTTTTTCAGCAAATATTTGGTAGTCAGACCTTTCAGTTTCAATCTACTTGGAATGGCCGTAGCAAATTCAAGCAATTTATGGTCCAGGAACGGTACCCTCACCTCTAATGAATTTGCCATACTCATTCTGTCAACCTTTGTAAGGTAATCATCAGGCAGCACAGTCTTTATATCAACATTTATACACCTGTTAATGAAATCTGCACCATTAAACCTGTCAAAGTAAGCGGTGTATTTGTCTATGGAGTTTTCACTCATTAATGACTTGAGCCGTTCCTGTACATATAACTTTTTCTTGAAATCTTCATTAAACACACTCAACCAGAAAACATGTCCATGTTCGGGTGAGAACTTTGTAAACTCCAATAGCTTTTTAAGTTGTTCACTGATGGAAAGGCTGTTTTGACTGCCTGGAAGACGATTGATCACAAAAGGAATCACTTGTTTCTGAAATAAGAGAGGGAATTTCCTATAATATTGACCGATTTTATCCGTCTTATAGTTTCCATATCCTGCAAAGATCTCGTCCCCTCCATCACCAGACAGAGCAACGGTTACATGCTCCTTCGCACATTTTGAGACATAGTATGTGGGTATCGCAGAAGAATCGGCGAAGGGCTCGTCAAAATAACTGAGAATCTCCTCAATCGCATTTATATCAGGAGGTTTTACTACGAACTCATGGTGATCTGTTTGAAATCTTTCTGCCACAAGTTTTGCGTTTTGAAGTTCATTGTAACGGTCGTCCTCAAACCCAATTGAAAAAGTTTTAAGCGGTTTGATAGACAGACCGGATGTGAGAGCTACGATCGATCCCGAATCGATCCCTCCACTCAAGAATAGACCAAGCGGGACATCACTAAGCAGGTGCATCCTTATGGATTCTTCCATAAGATGCATCAATTGTTCAGACAATTCATTCTCATCATATCTGGAAAATTCATCATAGCTGTAATCACCCTCGTTAATATCCCAGTATTGTTTTATGCTCATTTGTCCCTGTTCACAAATGAGCAAATGCCCAGGTAGAAGTTTATGAATATCCTTATAAATGGTATCCGGAGCTGGGATATACATAAAGGTTAAATAATCATGTAAAGCATCAAAATTAAGTTTCTTGGGAATAGCGGGAAAGAGAAGTAACGATTTTATTTCGGAAGCAAAGAGTAAAATCCCATTGTTGAAATAGTAATAAAGCGGCTTAATGCCAACCCTGTCCCGTGCAACAAGTAGATGCTGTTTTCTTGAGTCCCACAGTGCAAAAGCAAACATGCCCCTCATTTTATGGACAAGAGTGTCCCCAAATTCTTCATAGAGATGTACAATAGACTCCGTATCCGAGTTTGTCGAAAAATTATGTCCTTTTTTTTCCAAATCTTTTCGTATTTCTCTAAAATTGTATATCTCCCCATTGCAAACAACCATAATAGACTTATCTTCATTATAGATAGGTTGATTGCCCGAGATAAGGTCGATGACCTTCAATCTTCGCATTCCTAACATCGCCTGAGAATTGATGGCATAACCTTCATCATCGGGCCCGCGATGTACTATCTCTGCACACATCTTTCTCAATAGCTCAGGATCTTTTATGCCGTAGGCACCACAAATTCCACACATCTTGCTTTATGTTTTCCCTTTATCTATTAAGAATTTTCCAATACCTCCAGATACAGCCTCTCGGTTTCCCTGACATTATTCTTCATACTGAACCTTTCTCCGACCCTTCTCCTTCCTTCTTCTCCCATCTTCTTTCGAAGTTCAGGATTCTCGATCAGATGCTTAATTGCCTCATAAAGAGAAATAACATCCCGCGGCGGTACAAGTATTCCGGTTTTACCATTATCTATAGACTCAGGGAGGCCTCCCACATTAGTTGCAATCACAGGCACTTTCATTGCCATTGCCTCAAGTGGAACCCGTGGAAATGATTCTTGGATAGAAGGCATCACAACTATATCCATCACTTTCAAAAGCTCCGGTATTTCACTTCTGTATCCTAAAAATTTTATATAATCAGTCAAACTTCTATTTACAATAAAACCTTTCAAGTCCTCTCGCTCTCTGCCATCTCCAACAACAAGGCAGACAATATTTTTATATCCCTTCTCAAGAAGTTTTTCGACTGCATGGAAGAGATATATATGACCCTTGCACTTATCAAATACCCCTATTATCCCAATTACAAATTTTTCATTATCAATACCTAATTCTTCCTTTGTCAAGACAGCATTCTCTAAAACATCACCAAATCTCTTGAGGTCAACGCCGTTATAGATCGTCTGCACTTTATCAGGCACCTTCGTCCCGAGTTTAAACAGACGTCTATTGCTCTCCGAAACAGCAATAATTCTGTCCATAAATAAAAGCTGATATAACATGAGCACCTTCTCAACAAGGCTTTCCTTCAAAAGGTCTCGACAGTGGGCCACGACCTTGACCCCTGCAATCTTCGCTGCCGGTCCGGCAATTATTTTTGACAGATTGTCGTGGGGATGAAGAATATCAACGTTATATTTTTTTAGGAACTTTACGACCTCAAATATCCCGGGAAGTAGATAACGAATATAAATGAGGAGATTTAGAGGATCTTTTTTTATCTTGTCTCTATATACTGAGGTTATTTTTTCATTCAGGCGAATATTTACCAGCGAGATTCCGTCCTTTCGAAGTTGTTTTACAATCTTATTTTCATGAGAATAGAAGACGATGGGTTCAAAAATATCTTTTCTTAGATTCTTGATCAAATAATATATACTATACTCACCACCACCCACATTTCTCGATCCGTGCATGAGATAGGCGATACGGCATTTCCCTTTCCCCCTTTCGGCTATGGCTTCACTCCCTTGGCAATAATACCGTTCGGTCCATAACGAACGTTTACATTCTCCAGCCCTGCCTCAACAAACCATTTTCTCACGGTGCTGATCCTCTGCGGTTTATCATATTGGGGAGCAAATTTATCGAAGGTATCTAAAATGGACCACTCTAAAAGCTCTTCATAGGTGAGACTATCGGTATGGCGCAAGAATCCCTTATGATAAGCAACGGGAATGAAGAATGCGAAATATTTCCCGAACGGAACCCGCTCCGTTATCCACATTTTAACAGGGAATAATTGGGGAACGGCTTGCTGCACAAAATGATAAAGTTTTTCAGGAGCCATTCTTTTCGTAAAGGGCCTGAGCCAGTACTTGGGATTCACAAAAGCTCTGAACGTCAAGTCATATATATCAATCGCTATTTCCCCTCCGGATTTCAAATAGGGGATCAGCTTCATAAAGGCATTCTTAGGATTCGGACAATGTTGCAGCACTCCAAAACAAAATATTTTATCAAAGAGGGCTTTGCGTAGAGGGATATGGTAAATATCTGCCTGGAACAGGTCGAGATTATTTGACAACCCATTATTGTCCATATTTGCATCCACAGCATTACTGTAGTCAAATGAAAAGACTTCCGCACCTGTTTCAACGGCAATCTGAGTAAATCTGCCTGCACCACAGCCGGCCTCAAGTATCCTCTGTCCTTTGAGATCTTTAGACCATTCTGTAACTTGGAAAAAACGATCACGGCTCATATTTATGCCGCTGAACTTATCAATTTGTGTGCGTGCATGCTTGTTCCATTGGAACCCGAAAGACTGTGCATAGTTATTGGATGTAACAAAACGCGGTATATAGTTATCAATAAAAAATTCAAGCGAACAAGCATTGCAGCACAATACTCCCTCTTTAACTTCTTCATCTGATTCTTGAACAATCGATTTGATATAGACATTGCCATCGCATTGAGGGCATGCGACCGAATCTATTATTTTTTTCTTCACAGTGTCTAATGTCCTTTCAAGACATACCGTTTCATAAATCCTATGAAATTATGTGCGTATGCTACCGCCTGAGAAGCATTTTGTATAGATCTTAACCTATTCAGAATATATTTCGGCCGAAGATAAAACTGGCGAAGGCCGGTTGCAGAATAATCCGAGATTTCATCAGCCGACAGCCAAGGATAGCCGAATACAGGTTTCTTCATCGGGTCATAGAGACTCCAATCCTTAGTCAACAGATAATCATTCTCCTCAACATACCGATAAAAATCAGTGCCAGGGACAGGTACAGCTATTCCAAGTGTTATAAAAGTTGTATCGAGTGTCTTTAAAAATGCAATCGTCTTTTTGATGCTGTCTATTGTCTCACCCGGAAATCCTACAACGCAAAAAAGTATTGTATCCATTCCATGCTTTCTGATTAATGATACCGCCTCTTTAACCTGAGCAGGATTTATATTTTTTCTTATATTTTTAAGAACCATAGGATCAATGCTTTCCATACCAAGGGCAATAGTATGACATCCTGCCTTCTTCATGAGACTCAATACTTCGGAGTTAACGCGTTCAGCACGCGTAGAACAATTCCATGTAAGATCAATGTTGTTTCTTAGCATCCCTTCAAACAAGGCTGATGCCCATTCCATATCAGCAGTTAATGTGGCATCGTTAAACATTACTTCTTTAAAACCAAGCCTTTGAACCCATCTGAGTTCCTCCAGAAAGTGCTCAACAGATCGCTGTCTGAGTACAGGCGCTCCAAAGAATGCGGGCTGACAGCAGAAACTGCAGTTGTTAATGCATGCCTTCTGACCCATCACCATGGTTTTTGGGCTCCTCTTTGCTGTTGGGTCTCCATATAATTCCTTTTCAAGTTTCTCATGAGAGGGGAATCCTAATTCATCAAGATTTTGCAAAGGGGGCAGAAAATCTGTCTTAACGATTGTTCCGTCGTTTTTCCTAAAAAAAATACCTTTTGCATCTTTGAGATTTGATATATTCCTCACGATATTTAATGAAGCCTGTTCCCATTCGCTTGAATATACAATAACGTCCAGATAATTTGACTCCTTAAAAGTATCATCAGGCAACGCCATCACATGAGTGCCTACTGCAACCGTCAAAATCGAGGGATTTGCCTCCTTGGCAATTTCTGCTATAAGCAAGTCTTTATAAATTGTACAGGTAGATGTCGAAAAAAATATAACATCAGGCGACTTCTGCTTTATTATTTCCTTTACATCATCCAACGTTCTTCTTGATGCATTCGCGTCAATAAGATTATTGTCAAAACCCTCTTTACGCAAATACCCTGAAATCATCATCAAATCCAGTGGCGGTTTTCTGAAATCGCTCTTATTGCTTCCGTTACCGCCAAAGATTCGCTGGTTGCCGAATTCAGAGACAGACGGTGGCTCAAGTAACAATAGATTCATTTTTTAATCTCTTTTTCCCAATCTCATTAGCTGAATTCCTCACCCAGGCAGCAGTAAGTCCAAACCATATCCAGTAAAAATAAAATTCACTGGGACAGGCATTTAAATAAAACAAAAAAGCAATAACCCCGGAATATAGCAAAAAACCGGTACTTTTTAAAGAATGCTTTTCGCAGTATCCTCTTAACATAGTCTTTCTCGTGATAATTATTAACTTTAACAAGAATAAAATAAAGAAGGTAAAAGTTATTACGCCGTTTATTGATAATAATCTAAGATAATAATTGTGTTCATATGCATCATCATTCATTATTATATTAAACCCATGACCAAATAGAGGTTTTTCTTTAAAAAGGATTAAAGATTTATTTGTAGTGTCAAGATGTTCATCCGTACGCATTCGTATTCCATATTCAATTACTTTATCCTGGACATAGACAGAATTTGCCAAAACATCGAATTGTGTAGCCGTTTGCAAAAAACGAATTAAAACATTTTGATTTGTTAAAACCATGCCGAAAGATAATAAAATAATTAAGCAAAAACTCATTATATATGTATTTTTTTTCTTCGGGCTGTGAGATAAATTATACCAAAACATCATGAATATACCGAGCAACATCGAAATAATAGCTGCACGGGAAACTGTTAAAAACAGTGAAAATAATAAAAATACCGACAATACATAATAAAGAGATTTCCGCAGTAAAGAAGTAGCTCTATCTGCAAAATATAATCCAATTAACGGCAAGGGAATCAATATGGCTGCGAAGGTATTTATTCCCAAACCAGATCCATACCTGACAACGCCTACCTCCATAGATCCCTCATGACTTAATTCACTGCCGGAGAAAGAAGCAACTCCTTCTTTTCCTAAAAAAATATCGTATTGAATAGAAACAGACCAAACCACTCCTCCCAGAAACAATAGAATCAATATCTTGTCTATTAGATCGTTATCTCTTACCAAGATAAAAATGATTATAAATAACACGACCGGAGAAAACATATGTAAAGCATATTTCCCTATATAGTAAATATTTTCTTCATGAACAATTAGAGAAATAAATCCGATAGCTATATATAATAATATTAGTAACTTAATTGGATATACTGCATCTTTTGTTACGATAAATGGTTTCGCCACTATAAATTTATTAATAAGAAACACAAAAGCTACTATCGCGGTTGGAAACCATGTTTTTATTTTACCTTCGTGCAGCGCGAAAAAACACGGTTGGGTAAAGAGCGCAAAATATGAAATTAATATGGCGAGGTACAATAAACTAATTTCCAGTTTATTTTGTTTATTCATTTCCCACATTAAACAATTTATTTAATGAACCATACTTAGTCTGCAACAAATATCTTGTTTTCATCTGAAGAATTTTATAGTAGATATCTGTTACCTCATTTACCCCTCGTTTACCTAAAAATGATGATAAATAAATTGCAAACGGAATTAAGTAAAATCCGTAATTTCTTAAGCATTGTTTACTTGTCTCCCTTCCCTTTTGTACATCGTCATGAGCAATCTCATGCAGAGCTTTCTTACTATAAAAATTAACAATTTGAGGTTCTATATAGTCTTTGATTTTCCCCTCATTTAAATTAATCTTAAGGTTATTATAAATTGCAGTAAATATTTTTATCGTCTGAGCAAATTCATCCGAACTCAAAACATGAAAGGAATCGAACAATCGCCGCAAGTTGATTGCCTCGTTATAGTTAATTGTTAAATTGGTCAGGCATTTGATATTTTCAAAAATAGTCCGGGCAGGCTCGGTAAGAGTTTGCGCATTGGACTCCTGACCGGTAAGAGATTGATTATGTATTCTTACCGCCACCAAATAATCCGCTATGCTGGTGATCTTTTTCCCTTTTCGGATAAGAGAGGACCAAAGCTCATAATCCTGTACAATAGAAAAAGACTCATTGTATCCTCCTATGCTTAATATGGTTTCCTTATTCATCATACTACCCACGTGATTCAAGGGAGTATGAAAGAAAATGGTAAACATGATTTCATCATTGTCAATCAGCCGATCAATGAAGTATTTGATATTATCATTTTTATCTATGACAACTGCTCCTGAGCTGACCACATCATATTCTAAATTTGTGCTCATAAAGCCGGATAGTTTCTCCAACCAGGGAGGGAATGCCATATCATCGGCGTCCATTCTTGCAATATATTTTCCCTTTGCAAGCTTCAATCCCACATTTAAAGATTTCGTTTGGCCGATATTTTTTTCATTGTTATGAATAATAATGCGCTTGTCGTTAAAAGATTCTATGGTTTTGACCGAATCATCTGTACTGCAATCATTGACAATAAGAAATTCGAAATCCTTAAATGTCTGATTCAGAATGCTCTGCACAGAGGCCTTGAGATAATCCCCTCCGTTATAGACAGTCATTAGGACGGTTACAAGCGGCTTCTGATTCATATCCATAGAATACAAAGACCCTTCACCCATTGCATTGAAGTTTAAAGAGTAGATCATGGTTGTCCTCTACTTGTTATCCAGAGACACACGGTTATAGGAACGCCCATGGCCAACCCGGTTCATTCTTACCTCTGCAGAAAACGACCGATGGGATCCTCCTGAGAGTATTCCTTTCCTGCCTCTGCTGATGGGATCTCCCTCTATTGCAAGAAATCCAGTACACCTTGGTCCGTTGGAGGGGTAATATATTTTTCTATGAAACCCGAGGCTTCTCTACGAATCATTTTCCTGTCTTCGATCGATAAATCTCCCGCTTCTTTGAGGGCTGTTTCCAGCTCTTCAGGGCTAATTGCTGTCCACTTCCCCTTTCCGCTATACTCAAAGAGCGTATCACTAATTAATGGTGAATCAATCCTAAGATGTATTACCGGAACTCCGTTTAACAACGCCTGCATGCCTACAGACGTTTGTCTGTAAATCACACAGAAGCTGCTTCCAAGATCTTCAGCAAGGCTTGAATTCGATATTTCAAACTGATCCGGTTTTTGAAAGACACATGACTTCAGCAATGATTCAATCTGCACATTGGGATGACCTCGAAGAATGACCTTTTTCCTTGAGAGAAAGTTCACATGCTCAAACAAAAAATCCAGCATAACGGCACTGGACCATGTCCCTCCGGTAGCGACAAGAACCTTCTTAGAGCCACCGGCATCTTCCGGCCTTTTATCCGCAATACGGGGGATCGATTTCAAAGAACATCCTGGCCTCAACTTATCCGCATTGCGATTGCCTAACCGTTGCAGCAACTCCATGGAGTATGAACCGGCAGAAACGAATTTGTCAGGCTCTGGTCTGTGGAGTTTCTCCTGTGAGGTCAGTCTAAGCTTCAGATTGAACGGATATAGGACCGTGTGATTATACCCCAGGATCTCCCCGCAGGGACAGTATTTTCTAAAAGCCTGAATGCAGGCTCTTTCCATGGCATTTCCCTCAAACAGATGAATCAATCTTACGAATTGGTCTATCCGACATAGCCTGCTTATCGCTGCATAATAGATTTCGGAATGGAGATTAAAGAACATATCAAAACTCCGGGCACGCCATCTGATTATCTTCGAGAAATCGCAATTACAAAAGCGCGCTTGGTACAATCGATACCGACGGAAGAATGTTCGTAGAAGCAAAACAGCAAACTCGATCCATGGAATTAGTGAATAGGGTATGATGATGGAAACATCCCGACATTCCTTGACTTTCCTGGCTGAAGCCCTGAAATTGTCTAAAATATCACTGACGTAGGTGACTCGATAACCTTTTTCCTTCAGCCGATCATGGATGTTTCCGAAAAACGGATCCAAGTATTTGCCGTCGCTAAGAGAATGCGAATAGAGGAGGGAAGCGATCAATATCCGTTGACCCAAACCATTCGGAGTCATCACGTATTTGGGTGCATATGCTTTCTTATAGAAACAGAGGAGGGACATGGCAACAAATCGGGCGAGGTTCTTGATCTCACGAAACAAGAGACGAAGCCAAAACGGAAGTGGTGCATGAGGTAACTTCTTAATCTTCCACCCCAGACCTTTGCCCCATTCTTCACAGACCTTTTCCTCCTCAAGACTGGAGCAAACAATAATGACACAGCAAGACTGATGCTGCGCCTTCTTCGCTAGCGTAAAAAGAACTAGAGTGAGATAGGCAACGGATTGCTCCCATTCCTGCATCTTAGAAGAAACAACATTTCGCCAGAATGGATGGTCAGTACCAAAAGGTTTTATCACCTGATCCCAGAATTTATCGAATTCTTTGAAAAATTCTGCGGATTCATATTCATTGAGGCTTGGCAGATAATACCTGCGTATCATTGCTTTTCTTGCAAAGGCTATTTCTTTCTTAGAAAGCCTTCGCATCAAAAGCAGGCGGGAAGACTGACCTCGAATTATGCACCCTTTGTGCAAGCGATCTGTAATTAAAAGTTCCATCACGTTATTTATAAATATACAAAAACATTGTGTCGCAAAGCCAGTTCTTCTTCAAATCTCGCTTGTAACTTTCGAGAAGCTCCTCGCTGAATATGTTGTTGTACCGTCCTTGACCGCCGGGTTTGCCCTCAGTCATCCAGACCATATGGTTTGAAAGATCATATCGCTGTTCAGGAATCATTTCGTACTTCAAGCCCAGCTTTTCCATAATATACCCCAGGCTTTTGGGGCTGTAGTAGAAATGGTGCGCTATTGACCAATAGAAATTTTCAAATGCGGGAATACCATACAGACTGGTTAACGGATCGTTAACACAAGGAATTTCGGCAATTATTTTACCATTTTTTTTTAAAAGGCCAAGGGACTGCGTGAAGAAAGAGTATGGATCTCGAACATGCTCAAGAACAAAAAAGTGGGAAATCAAATCGAATTTCTTCTGAGACTTTTCAATAAGTTCATCCAGACTGTGGTATGCTTTATGCCCATGGCTTGTGAGAAAATCGAAGAATACACCTGAGGGTTCGATGCCCACACAGTCAAGGCCCAAATTTCTAAAGGCGTTCAACATGAATCCGGAGGAGCAACCGATCTCCAGCAGTTCCATCCCAGGTTTCATATGGGGTTTGAGAAACGGCAACCGCCTTTCGACATTAATACGATTAGATTTAATGTGTGCTTCGGGTTCTTCCCAGCTTTGCTCTCCGCTACGCTTAGACATGAACTTCTCGAATTCCTGTCTGTAAAAAAAAGCTTCTTCTTTTTCTGTAGGGATAGGGAAAAGATAAACTGCATCGCACTCTTCGCACTGCCAAAACTTGTGCTCTTTTCGTCCGCCAAACACATTTTCGGCCCTAATTTTTTGTTTGTCAGATCTTCCGCAAATTCTGCATTTTGGAATTAATTCCTGCGTATTGGTCATATCTTTTCCTTCCGGAAATGTTTTGCCTCTATTCTTTAATTAATTCAGGGGCGTAAAATTTCACCATTTTCCTAATGCCTTGCTCAGGAAATACCTTAGCTCGCCATGCGGTAGTCTCTCTGATATATGAAACGTCCGCTACAGAACCGAAGGTATCTCCTGGTGTCCCTTCAGACTCCACTACTGGAAAATCGGTTTTGCCCGTAGTCTCAAGGATCAAGTCAATAAGGTCTCTTACGATAACCTTTTCCCCCGTGCCAATGTTGAATATCTTGTCGAATGTCCGTTCATCATCAATGATTTCTATAATGGCATCCACCAAGTCTGAGATGTAAATGAGATCCCTGAACCGATCCAATGAGCCCTTTACTATCATCTCATCATGAAAAAGGGCAAAGGAGAGGTATATGCTGACCATACCCTGCTTCATGTTTTCTATGTTCTGGCCAGGACCATAAACATTAAATAGCCGGAGAGAGGTAGTGTTTATTCCATAGGACTGGTTGAATACGCGCAGATAATATTCCGAAGAGAGTTTCGAGCACCCGTAAAAGGACTTTGGCCGAGGATGGTCCTTTTCAGACATGGGTTTGCCTGGGGTTATCCCATCACCATAAACTGAAACACTGCTCGCAAAAATCATCCGGCTGCAATTTTGCTTACGGGCCCAGTTTCCAAGAAGAATAGTCGCCTTGGTGTTAATATCTAAATCGTTTACAGGAGATTCATGAGAAATTTCTGCGGATGATTGACCCGCAAAGTGCAAAATGGCTTTGGGATAAAGACCGCTCAACTTATAATAGTGGTTTTCGTTGGCTAAATCGATGTAAATGAACCTTGCGCCTTTAGGTACATTCGCAATATACCCTGTCAACAAGTTGTCTGCAATGATGACCTCATGTCCCTCATCCAAAAGCCGTTTTGCCACATGAGAACCAATGAATCCAGCCCCTCCCGTTACCAAATATTTTTCAGCCATTATATCACCTCTGTATGAAGCCCTTTCCGCCAGTTTGCATCGTCTCAAAAACCTCGCCCTCCGTGAAACAGCAAAAGTCACCGTAAACGGTATGTTTAAGTGCTGATAGCATTACGGCAAAATTAACTGTTTGTTGAAAATCATCTCCAAAGGAAGCAAGTCCATGGAGTATCCCTGCTGTGAAGCTGTCGCCCGTACCAAGCCGGTCTATAATTGAATCGATCTCTATTCTCGGACCGAGAAACAGGTCAGAACTAGTGCCATTCCTGACGAAGAGTATACCGGACCAAATGTTTCGGGTCGCAGAATACGATTCGCGCAAGCTGACTGATAAAAAGCGCACTGCTGGATATCGGGAAAAGACAGTATCTGCAATGGAAGAATAAAGCTCTTCTGCTGCACTCCCGTTAGCTTCAATTCCAAAACAAGCTTGGAAGTCATTTTCGTTGCCTGCCAGCAAGACGGCTCTGCGAGCGAGAGAATCGTATACTGTTTGCCTTTTCTTCTTGTTAGCCCATTGCCAAAGTTTGCTTCTAAAATTAAGATCCAGTGAAAAGGGGACATGCGGTGGCAGGAGTTCAATGCAGCGGAAAAGCGCTGAACAGGTCCTCTCGGAAATGCCTGGAGTAATTCCTGAACTATGGAACCAATCGCACGAAAGGTGCTCATGATCAATGGACTCCAATACGATTCTATCAAAAGCTGAATTAGCGCGATCGTAATAAACCTTCGAAGCCCGAGGCCCTGTACCCATATCCAGCCAGTACAATCCCATACGGTCAGATTGGGAATTCAGGTTGATGACATTAACACCAATAGATTTGAGAGCCCGTAAACATTTTGTGCCCAAAGGTGTGCCGGGAAGTGCTGAAATAAAAGTGGTTTTGTGCCTGCCAAGGGACATAAGCGCCACAGCGGAATTAGCTTCACTGCCACCAAGGGTTACGCGAAGCGTATTGGCGACAACTAGCCGGTCCCCATCCCCTTCCGGAGTGAGTCTTATCATTAATTCGCCGAAAAAAAGAAAATTCATATGCCTTTTTTGCCCCCATTGGCAAGAAGGTTCCTGACCAATTTGAGGTCAGACGGCGTGTCAACAGTTACAGTATCCTGTTCAACCTCTACCATCTTTACCGTAATTCCATTTTCGATGAATCGCAAAAGTTCAATATCCTCTGCACGCTCAGAGGGTCCTTTGGAAAGCCTGCAAAAGGTTTCCAGAGCCATCGGCGTAAAACTGTAAACGCAAACCTGCTTGTAGTATTTCAAACCATCGGTGTTTTTCGGATATGGCACGGGAAGGCGGGAAAGGTAAACAGCTTCACTGTTGGCATTGACTACTACCTTCGGAACTGTCGAATCAATTAGGTCAGTCTGCCGTTTTACTTCAGTCATAAGATTCGTGACCATAATGTTATTGTCTTTATAAAATGGTTCGATGGCACGACAGATAGTTTCGGGTGCGATAAGCGGCTCATCACCCTGAACATTGACATACAGGTCTGCTCGGATTTTCTGCGCGACCTCACCTACCCTGTCAGTCCCAGTGGGATGGGTATCAGAGGTCATGATGACCTTCATTCCAAGTCGTTCGCATTCGGAATAAATTCTTTCATCATCCGTGGCCACAAATACCTCTTTCAAATCCTTTACCTGAGATGCACTCTGATATACCCACCAAATCATAGGCTTTCCGCCAATATCAGCCAACGGTTTGCCTGGAAATCGGGATGATGCGTAACGAGCTGGTATTACGCCGATCATCTTCATATGACGGTACCCCCTTCGAATCTGAGCATTTTACAATCAAACCACTTCTATCCGATGTTCGGTCCATATATAATTACTAATACTCTTATAGAATGAGGAATGGCTTGTGGGCGTGATAATATGAATGCCTTCGCCGCCATTTTTTTGCAGGTAATTATCTATTTGTTTTAAGAAATGCTCATTCCAATGATGCCGCTTCATGTTTAAATCATAATCTGTCGCATCAAACTTTTCCTTATAGAACAGTGTCCTGCTTACCAATTTCTTATCCATGTAGCCGTCCATTCCAGCCACAAAAACCCTTTTTGCCCCCATGCAAATGGCCACACCAATAAGAAGAACAGATATAGTACGACAGTTACTCATAATAATACCGTCTCGAATTTCGAAATCAGCATCCAGAATATCCTTAAAAGCCAGAGGCTCGTAATCCCGGCTAACATAATCGGCGATTATTTCCTTGGGTATCTTACTACCAAGAAGCAGCCTCGAGTTTATATGCACCTTGTCTATGTAAGACACAAAGCGCTTTTGATTGTTAAAAGCATGATAATCCGGTTTAAATAGGTCATTTAAAAAATTTGCTCCGAGTACAATAGGATTGTACTTGCTGATGAACAGGTCAATATCTTGTTTGTGCTTTTGAAGATTAGGTCCATTGGCAAGAACAAGAAAATCCCTTCCAAGATGGCGATTCATATATGGCGGAGAAACAACGAAATCGTATTTTTCTGTATTCCTCTGAGACCGGCAATTCTTTATATTACCTGATGGAGCGGTACCAATAAATCCCTGCCTGATAAGGCTGTCTAATATTTTACCGTCAAAGCCAATAGGGTTTATTTCCTTTACGCACTCCAGACCCTTCCAGATATCCTCCATGCTGTATTCTTGCCTCCGCAAAAGTTCTTTTGAATAGCTCGGATGCGAGTTGAAGATACCGGAGATCATATATGGTAGTTGATACCCCCATGGAGTTTCTTTCATCAGATCTGTAAAATACCGCTCAATACAATTAAGCACAGGAATTACATTATATTTCTCTTCACCTTGAACGTAAAGATATGAGAGTAAAATCTCGGTAGGAAGGTTTCCGGCACCGCGCCCGATACCGTAAATGGTAGTATCCACAATGTCTGCCCCAATCCGTATAGCCTCTATCGTATTGGCAAAGGACATTTGGAGATTATTGTGTGAATGGAAACCTACTTTGAGATGTCCGATCTCCAAGAAGGGTTCAAAAAGTCTTTTCATCTGAAAAGGAAGTATGGAACCATAGCTGTCCGCAACATAGACATAATCTAATTGCGTCTTTCGAAGTGCATCTATAAGGTCCCTCTTTTCCTGATCGCAATAGCAACTATATCCCATGGCTTGAAGGGAGGTAATGTATCCCTTGGCCTTGATCTTTTCCAGCAAATCAATAGCCTTAAATATCTTATCTTTATGCGCTGCCATGCGAAACAGGTCCACACATGAATCTTTCTTGTCCGACAAGTCATCAAGGTCAAACCTGCCAAAATCTCCCATAACCCCGATCTTTGCTCCATCGATATTTCTCTTAACGTCAATAAGATCCTGCTCACTGGAAAATCTCCAGAGCCCATACTTTTTGGGATCAAAATATTTTTCCGTACTTCTGAAGCCAAGTTCGATAAAATCAATGCCGCTTTTTGCAATAGCACGGTAAACCTCCCTGACCAGTTCTTTACTAAAATTCCAATTGTTAACATATCCTCCATCTCGGATACTACAATCAAGAATTTCGATCTTTTTCTGCATATACACCACCAATCTTCTCAATAATATTTTTATGAATTCAGCAAAACTACAACCATCCTAAACTCCTCCGTATACTTCCCATACAGTATCCTCTCCATCCTGACACCATCGTCTCGTATTTTACTAAAGTTTGGTGCCCGCTTCTCCAATCTCGAAACGGCTTTGCACTAAACCTCTTATTAAATTTTTAATTAATCTGTATCTATCCATCGTAAGAATATTAAATTTTATACCAATAAATACATAAATACCTATAGCTGAGATCTTAAGTATCATTCGTACTATATAATTTAAATCTGCATTTCTTAATATAACCATCAGCAACGCAGAACTAAAAAAAACAAAAAATACAGAGCAGACTTTTATATATTCCCATTTTATCAAGTAAGACTTTTGAGCAACCATAAAATAAATTGAACCGGAAATCACCGCTGCCAGGAAGGTACCCCATGCCGCTCCGACGGCTCCCCATTTCATAATGAAAAGAATGTTTAATACTACGTTAAAGCCAATGCTGACAATGGAAAGCAAAGAGCACATATATGTTTTTTTAGAATATATCAACTGCATTGGTGTTATCTTCCCAAAAAAAAGGAACCCATAATACATGGCAAGAACTGTAACAATATCAATCGCTCCATGATAAGAGACAGGTGTGAGTATAGAGATTATCTCTTCCGAGAAAACAGCAATAATTAATGCGAAGGCTATAGAAATATAGACAAACGGGGTAAGGTATGTTCCAATGGATTCACCGCCTTTTTCTTTCAGGTCAAACATCCTTCTGTATACCTGCGGTGAAAATACATTTTGAATGGCTGTCATAAAGGTAAAGGATACTGACGCCACCTTCTGCCCGATACTGTAAATCCCCACTCCGCCAACCGTTGCCAGCAGTCCAATCATGTACTTATCAAACTGTGTTCCTATTACGCCAAAGAAAATTGTCGGTGTAAGTGGATAACTTATCTTAATAGACTCAAGCAGAATAGATTTATCCAGAGAAGGCTTAAGCATAATCAAAAACTTATAACTTTGGGCAGAGAAAATGATTAAACCGGACAATAATTGGGCATAAACGATTCCTATAACACCTGTCTTTAGATAAGCAACCATGAAAAGAGACAGGACAACATTTATAATATTCTGGGCAATTGTATAAGTGGTAAAACTTTTTGCAATCTCCGAATTTTTAAAATAGGAATAGTAATAATATGACACTGTGCTCGAAAATTGTGCGCACAGGGCTACAAAAAGCAGATTTCCGTATTGTGCATCCCGTATAATGAGCTTCGCGAATGTATTACGAAAAAAGAAGGTAAGCGACGCGAGGAAGACAAAGTTTAATATTACAAAAAAAAGCGTTGAGAACAGTAATTGCGCTGATTTTGTTTTGTCACTTCTGTACTTAAAAAAATTCCTGTCATAAGATGCGCTCATGCCGAAGTTCGCAACTCCGGCTACGAGGATGGCGTATATCTGAGCCAGAGCAAGTATGCCGTAATCTTCCGTGGTAAGTATCCTTGTCAGTATCGGCAATGCCACAAATGGAAAAATACCGCTTACAAGGAGAGGAAACATGTAAATGAAACTATTTTTTATCTGTTGTTCTTTGCTTGCCATGTTTGATGCTGCTTATTTCTCCATGTAAAGATATCACCTTATCCCAGCCTAACTCTTCTGCGTAAGCTCTGTTAGCTGCCTTTATGGCATCATCTTTGCTAAAGCCGTTACTTGATTTTTGAAAAAGTGTTTTAATATAGAAACCAATCCGTTGATTTGCCTTGCCATCACGGAAGGGGTCCACTTTATCAAGAATGTACGACCAGTCTGCAAATCCTACGATGCTTCCGGGCTTTTGCCTGTTAAGGTTTATCGCTTCAATTAGGTAATGGACATCATCAAAGATTATCCTGTTATGGCCGCTTTTATAAAGCGGATGGGAATCACCGCTATTCATGCAGTCATAAATAACCATGGGAACACCGGCTAAAGCGCACTCCAACCCCGCTGTGGTATCCGGAATCACACCAATTACTATATCAGAGGCATAACCGGCCTCCACAGGATATTTACTTCTGTCAAGAAAAATAATCCTTCCCTGTAGAGCAAGCACTTCTATAAAGTTATTT
>Ga0210051_1001115_pt1 | contig 26966 bp, 27 predicted proteins | sample CryGey092014_all_FD_185464 | JGI IMG/M metagenome (GOLD analysis project Ga0210051, IMG submission 185464) | Groundwater microbial communities from aquifer - Crystal Geyser CG23_combo_of_CG06-09_8/20/14_all (SPAdes) (version 2) | ecosystem: Environmental > Aquatic > Deep subsurface > Groundwater...
AATGAAATTTTACGAGCTTACCTCATAAAAATACTACCTTCCCCAAATATACGCCTAGAATTAGAAAGAGATAGTATTTTTAACATGAAAGTTATTATACAGATTGATTTGACTTTGTCAACCAGTTTTATAAAATTTTTATAGAAATTAGATATAAAAAATGTTGAAAAGTAGTAAAATATACTACGAAAACTTAGATTTGTAATGAGTTTTCTCAGTATAAATCCATCTAATCCACTTTGCGAACCCTTTGGGTTGCAAACTGGAGTAAGATGGGTATATAAGAATATGAAAAATATTGGAACCACAAAAATCGCTTTGTTTAAAGGAAAACAAATAAGAAAAATTATTTTTAACAATGAATGGTGGTTTTCTGTAGTTGATGTTATTGAAGCTTTAACAGATAGTTTAAATCCTCGTGATTATTGGTATAAAATGAAAATTCGTGTCAAAAAGGAAGAAAAAAATGAGTTGTCGACAATCTGTCGACAACTTAAATTGAAGTCATCTGATGGTAAAAAGTATGAAACAGATTGTGCTAATACCGAAGATATATTTCGTCTTATTCAATCAATACCCTCACCAAAAGCAGAGCCGTTCAAGCGGTGGTTGGCAAAGGTCGGCTATGAACGAATTCAAGAAATAGAAAATCCAGAATTGGCAACAAAAAGAACAAGAATGTTATATAAACTCAAAGGATATTCTGATGATTGGATTGAAAAACGCATGCGAGGAATTGCTATTCGCGAAGAACTTACAGATGAATGGCAGAAACGGGGCATGAGAGAAGAAAAAGAATATGAAATTTTAACTGCCGAAATATCAAAAGCAACATTTAATATGACTCCAAGCGAATATAAAAAACTTAAAAAATTGAAAAGAGAAAATCTACGAGATCATATGAACGATTTGGAATTAATTTTTACAATGTTGGGTGAAAAAGTAACAACCGAAATTTCCAAGAAAGAAAAGCCAGACACATTTCCAAAAAATAAAAAAGTAGCTAATCGTGGCGGGTCTGTGGCGGGAAAAGCAAGAGTGGAGACAGAAAAAGAATTGAAACGAAGTGTGGTTTCAAAGGAGAATTACTTATTACAAAAAGATTCTGTTAAAAAATTGAAGTAATAATAAAATCAAACTGGTAAAAAGTCGATCTGGAAGTATCTTTGTATAGATTTTACTTGCGATTTTCTCATTGAACCATTTTTGGAAATGGTATAAAATTAAGTTATGAAAAAAAAGCTTGGTGTGTTTTTATTTCTTTTGATCTTATTTATTGGATTTTTAGCAATCCGTTTTTTTGTGATGGATAAGCAAAATGCCAGTGGACAGTTAAAAGTTCTAGTCTCGCCATCAGCCAGCGTGTTTATGGATAATGTGGCAGTGGGAAAAACACCGTTTGAGGATAAATTTAAAGTTGGTGAATATTTGCTTAAATTAATTCCTGAAGGAAACGCAACGGATACGGCTTCTTGGCAAAGCAAAATAAAAATATACAAAAATACTAAAACGTATGTGAATATGGAACTTGGAAGCTCTGATCTTTCCACATCAGGTGAGGTTTTTACATCAGTTAGGATGACTACTTCAGTTAAGGCAGGTTATGGAGAGGTGATGGTTGAAACTGAACCCCAAGGAGCAATCGTTTACTTAGACAACGACGAAAAAGGCGTGGCTCCGATGAAAATAGAGAACATACTTAAAGGTGATCATGAAATTTCCGTGTTTATGCCGGGATTTTTTCGGAGAACGCAAAAAATCAATATTGACCCAGGGTATCAGGTGAATGCGAAATTCAAATTAGCCATTGACCAAAGTCAAACTCCAAAAATTGAGGAGAAAAAAACTGCAACTGATGAAGCAAGTTTAAAAGAAGAAAGCACCGATACAAAAACCAATAAACAAATTACAATTAAAGAAACACCAACTGGTTGGTTGCGTGTGCGGGAAAAACCAAATATTGAAGCGTCTGAATCGGCAAAGGTTAATCCTGGTGATAAATTTAATATCTTAGACGAAGATTCAGGTTGGATTAAAATTGAATATGAAAAAAATAAAACAGGTTGGATTTCCGGGCAGTATGTTGATCGATAATAATTAGGTTAATTTATTATCTTTCCTTCCAAATAAACTTATTGTAGAAAAAGTAGGAGTAGGGAATGATTATAAAAGCAATAATAACAATCTTATAAATATACCACAAAGATTGTCCAAAGAGACTGGTTGTAATTGCGATTCCTATAGTTTGAATAATGACTGACCCGGAAGAAATCAGATTAAATTTAAGAAAACTCCACAAATAAGTTAAAGGACTATTTTGAAGTTTTTTATGGGAAAATGTCCAAAAGTTATTTAATAAAAAGTTTGAAACAATGGCAATTTCCGTGCTTAATAAGGTTGCTTGCCAACTATGCCACAGTAATTTCTCAATCAACCAATAGGAAACGCCAAAATCAACTCCAAAGCCAATTAGTCCAACGATCACAAACCTGATAAAAGCTGAATGTGTAAAAACATATAGTAAGGTATTGCTTGAATATTGAAGAGCATTTATTTTTGATTCGCCAATGGTTCGGTCAATAAATCGCAGTGGAACCTCATCAACATGCGCCTTATGCGTAACCGCATAATCTAAAAGGGCAACTTGAAAGACATAACCAGAATAATTTTTAATATGGGAATATGCGTCTTTGACAATCCACGATTTGATTGCACGATAACCTGATGTCCAATCAGTAATCTTTAATTTCATAAATCCTAAACGAACAACCATATTACCAATAAATGAAAGAAATTTACGATGTAGTCCCCAATTTTTTGGAATTTCTCCACCTTTAATATAACGTGATCCAATTACAAAATCTGCTCCTTGTTCAATTTTTATCAGAAAATCGCTTATAATATCTGGATCATGAGACAGATCTGCGTCCATCTCAAATAGCAAGTATGGATTAATTTTTTCAAAAGCATATTGAAAGCCGTTAATATAAGCATTTCCTAAACCGGATTTTTCAACCTCTACTATATGTAGATTGTTATGTTTTTTCTGAAGTTGTTTAACAATTTTTCCCGTACCGTCGGGAGAAAAACTATCAACAACAAGTAGATGAATTTCCCAATTGGGAATGTTTTTTGCATTAGTAAATAAAGCCGCGATTACGCGTTCGATATTACCTTTCTCATTATAAGCTGGAATAACTATAACTGCTTTTCTCATATATTTTATATCTAAACTTAAAAACTGTAATAAACAATGTCATTGCGAGCACTAAAAAATTCTATTTAATAAATTTTTCAGTGTAAACCAAGCGTTTACCCTGTAAAATTTCGAAGAAATTTTACATGGGTGACAATCCCATTACCAATAGAATTAATCATATATTAACGGGATTGCTTCGTTGTCCCAAAAGAAACATTGGGACTTCCTCGCAATAACACAATTTCTGTTCTAAAATATTCAATTGTCTTTTGCAAACCGGTTTCTAGTTTGATTTTTGGTTGCCAACTTAGTAATTTATTAGCTTTAGAGATATCAGGTTTACGCATCTTAGGATCGTCAGCATCAATTGCTTTTTCTACAATTGGCGCTGATGATTTTATCATATACTTGATGATCTCCGCCAATTTTTTAATAGTTATTTCGTTTGGGTTACCAAGATTGATTATTTGTCCGGTTAAATCAGGAATGGTTCCTAATTTTACAAGTGCTTCTACCATATCGTTCACATAGCAAAACGAACGAGTTTGTTGGCCAGTTCCATAGATTGTAATTGGTTTATTGATTAGTGCCTGCATAATGAAATTAGAAACAACACGACCATCATCTTTTTCCATATTTGGACCATAGGTATTAAAAATTCTGGCGACTCTAATATCGAGATTAAATTCACGTTGATAATTAATTAATAAAGCCTCTCCGAAACGCTTAGCTTCATCGTAGCAAGCACGAGGTCCAACCGGATTAACGTTTCCCCAATAACTTTCTTTCTGCGGATGTTCGAGTGGATCGCCATAGATTTCTGATGTAGAAGCAAAAACAAAAATGTCGCTATTTGACGTTTTTGTAAATTCGATTAATTTCTCTGTTCCAAAACTATTTGCTCGTAGAGTTGCAATTGGGTGTTTTTTATACTGAATTGGTGAAGCTGGTGAGGCGAGATGATAAATTAAGTTGAAAGTTTGTAAAGTTTTAAAGTCAAAAGAACAGATGTCATCTTTGATAAATCTGAAATTCCTATTATTTGATAGATGTTTAATATTACTTTCTTGACCTGTGATTAGACTATCGATAATAGTTACTTGATGACCATGGTCAATAAAATAAGTGCTTAGATTAGAGCCAATAAAACCAGCCCCTCCTGCTATTAATATTTTCATTTTTTCATTAAAAATATCTTAAATGTTTAATCTTAAAACTTAGAACCATAACATAAAACAAAAAAACCATTGAATTTTTTAGTTTTTAAGATATAACTTTGATATTTGACATTTGAATTTTGAGATTATGTTATTGATTGTCTCCCAGTGGAATGATAAATAAAACCAAGCTCTTTCATCGTTTTTGGTTTATAAATATTTCTACCATCAAATATTAATGGATGTTTCATTAAGGCTTTGACTTTTTTTAGATCAATTTGCTTAAACTCGTTCCATTCGGTTAAAATTAATAGCGCGTCGGCTCTTTCTACAGCATTGCATGCAGAGTTTGCATAAACGATTTTTCTTTCAAAAATCTTTTTAATATTAATCATCGCTACTGGGTCATAAGCAGTTATATAATAATTTTTTTGCAATAAAGCATTAATTATGTCAATTGAAGCAGCGAAACGAATATCGTCAGTATCAGGTTTAAAACTTAAGCCCCAAATAGCGATATTCTTACCTTTTACATTTTCATAAAATTTATTAAGAAAATTAGTGCGGGTTTGTGCATTTATTGTTTCCACAGCATCAAGCATTGATGTATCAATTTGAAAATGTTTTCCAGTATTGATTAGGGCTTTAACGTCTTTTGGAAAACATGAACCACCATATCCGACTCCCGGGTCCATGAAAATCCGACCAATACGTTTATCAAGACCAACTGCATCAAGGACATTTTCAACATCTGCCCCGATTTTTTCACAGTAGAATGAAATTAAGTTTGCAAATGATATTTTATTGGCAAGCATGGCATTAGCTGTGTATTTAATTAGTTCGGCCGAAGCAAGATTAGTGATAACACGTTTACCAGCAACTGGTTCATGTAGCTTTAACAACGTTGAAACAGCTTTTTTTGACGGTGATCCAATTACAACTCGGTCAGCATTGATTGTGTCACTAATTGCTGTTCCTTCGCGTAAAAATTCCGGACAAGAAGCAACAGCTATTTTAGCATTTTTCGTTTTTTTTTGCATTAATACTTTTTCGATTTCTTTATTTGTTCCAACTGGAACTGTGCTTTTACAGGAAACTATTGTCAGTTCGTTTTTTAAGTGGGGAGCAATTTTTTCAGCCACGTTAATAACTTGTGAGAGATCTGCTTCTCCGTTGGATTTTGGAGGAGTTCCAACTGCGATAAAAACAATATCTGAATTTGAAATTGCTTCCTGATATCCTAGCGTAAAATGCAGACGATTAGCTTTTAAATTTTTTTCTAAAAGTTCCTTCAATCTTGGTTCATAAATTAACGGATCACCATTTTTTAAACGTTGAATTTTTTCTGCTGTATGACCAATGACATAAACTTGATTGCCAAAATCAGCGAATACGCACGCAGTTACTAACCCCACATAGCCGTGACCAATAAATGTGATTGTCATATCAATAAAAATTATTAATAGAATGTCATTGCGAGCCCGAGCAAAGCGAGGGCGTGGCAATCCCAATAATATTAAACAAACGAATAAACTAAATTATGTTTATTGGTAACGGGATTGTCCCTCGATACTCTCGGGATAATAACTTCGTCATCCCGCTAAGCGGGATTCCTCGCAATGACAATTAGACATCATTATAACAGAGCCAATCCTTCTTTAAACGATTTCATTGGATAAAAACTGTTTTTGTTTGAAACAATGGTTGAATATTGTGGCCGCAAGGCTTTGTTAATCGAGTATTTTGAAAAACTAATTGGTTTAATCAGATTTTTGTTTAATTGAAAGGTAGAAGCAATAAATTGAGCGGCCTGAAAAGGAGATAAACTGTCAGATCCAACTAGATGAAAAATTTCTGGCGTATAGTGATTAACTAAATATTCAATGCCGTAAACAATATCGTCAATAAAAGTTGGGGTCATTGTAGCATTTTGTACCATTGATAGCGGTTTATTTTTTGCAAGCATTGATTTTATACTTCTGACAAAATCCAGCTTGAGAGGATAATCTTTGCGGTAGGGATAGGAAAGACGAATAATCATTGAGTGTCCATTAACAATTTTTTCTCCTTCATATTTTGTTTTGGCATAATATGAAAGTGGATTAGGAATATTGTTTTCAGTAAATGGTGGTATTTTTCCATCAAAAACAAAATCGGTGGAAATATAAATAAATTTCTTTTTTTGTTTTTGTACCGCTGTAAAAACATTATATGTACCGTCAACATTAATTCTCCAGGCAAGTTTTTTATTTACCTCTGCGCCATCAACATTAGTATAGCCTGCAAGATGAAGAAAAAAATCAAAATCAATAGCAGAAACTACTCCATTTACTTGAGTTTTGTTTGTGATATCCATTTGCTCAATTGATATTGGAATAAAAGTAAGCTTATCATATAAGAGCTCAATGATTCGTGATCCAATTAATCCAGAAGCTCCAGTGATTGCGATTTTTATCATGTCTTTTCTTTATGTTTGAGTGGAAGCCACCAATTTTTATTATCTTGATACCATGAGATAGTTTTTTCTAATGCTTCATCGAAATTATATTTTGGTTGCCATCCCAATTCTTTTTTAGTTCGACTCCAGTCAATGGCATAGCGGCGATCATGGCCAAGCCTATCTTTTACAAATTCAATGTCAGAGTTAGTTTTTCCCATTAGTTTTACAACCTTATCTGCAATTTCTTTATTTGAAATTTCTTTTGTTTCTTCATCAAGTCCACCTACTAAAAAGGTTGAGCCAATTTTACCCTTTTGGATTATAGCTTCAATTGCTACACAATGATCTTCAACATAAAGCCAATCACGTACATATAAACCATCACCATAAACCGGAATTTTTTTTCCTTCTATAAGATTCGTAATTGCCAGCGGAATTAATTTTTCCGGATATTGATAAGGACCAAAGTTATTAGAACAGTTGGAAATTGTTATTGGTAAACCATATGTATCATAGTATGCGCGCACTAAATGATCTGAACCTGCTTTTGATGCAGAATAAGGAGAGTGAGGGTTGTATGGTGTTTGAGGAGTAAACTTATTTTTTGAATTTAAATCTAGAGCGCCGAAAACTTCGTCAGTTGAGATATGATGAAAACGCTTTTTATTGTTTTTCAAAGCCGCTTCCAGTAAAACATATGTTCCTTCAATATTAGTCTTGATAAATGGGGCGGCATCGACAATAGAACGATCAACATGAGATTCAGCAGCAAAATGAATGATAATATCAATATTTTTTGTTAAGGAATTAACAAGTTGTGAGTTGCAAATATCCCCATGAACAAATTCATAGTTTGGATTTTTTTCAACACTCGTTAAGTTTTCCAAATTTCCAGCGTAAGTTAATTTATCAAGATTGACGATTTTGTCTTGAGGATATCTTTTTAACCAATAAAGAATAAAATTTGAACCAATAAATCCTGCTCCTCCTGTTACAAGTAGTTTCATATGTTGATTATATCAAAGGAATAGAAATATATTATAATTAGTTACTAATTTACTAATTACATGGGAAAAAGACATAAGCGAAATAATTTTCCTGATATTCCTGGAGCAGAATTATGTGCACTAGCAGTTTTGAATAGCTATGAAACAAATCTTTGCATATTTATACCAGTTGTAGAGGGAATAGAAGGGCAAAGGTGTTTTCACTATCCAAAGAATAAAGGACGATTGGACGAGGGTCCTTCTAAATGTCCAAGACTTATTGACAGACAAGCTGAAGTTAAGTTAATCTTTTTTTAAGCTGTGGTTGATTGATCAGGTTTTCTAAAATCAGCCAGCGGTTTTTTTTAACAGTGTGAGGGATGTTATCTTTCATGGTTTTTGTAGCAACGGAAAATGGTCGGGGAGAATACATTGCCACATATGCCCAATTAAATCTAACCTTTTTACACAGCTTAACCGTATTATTAAACTCTTCATCAGTTTCACCACAAAACCCAACAATTATATCAGTTGTAAATTTTATTTTTGATATTTGATTTTTGATTTTTGAGATTAGAGTGACGTAGTCGCTCGCACTGTACCATCGATTCATGCGTTTCAAGACATTATCATCACCTGATTGCACTGGAAGATGAAGTGTTCGGGAGATGTTTGAATTTTTTACCATTACTTCAATTAATTCGTTTGAGAAATCCCAGGGATTTGAGGAAATAAAATCAACTTTTTCAAAACCCATTTTTGCCACTTCGTCAAGTAGATAGGGGAATAATGTGGGAATTCTGTATTTACCCAAATGTTTTACATAAACTGGTTTAATTTTTTTATCGTCTAATAATTTTTGATTTTTGATTTGTACTTTTGACTTTTGATTTTTGCCTTTTGAATTTATTATTAGGTCGCTTCCATACGAATTCACATTCTGTCCCAGCAACGTAACATTTTTGTATCCTTGTTTTTTTAACTCCTGACATTCTTTAATAATTTCTTCATATGGTCGACTAATTTCGCGACCACGTGTATAGGGAACCACACAATAAGTACAAAAGTTATTACAGCCATTAGTAATCGGAACCCAGGCGCTTATTTTATCTTGGCGCAGTGGGGCAAAGTCAAAACCAACTTCGGAAATTGGCATAAATTCATCAACAGCAGGCAATATTTTTTGAAGTCGCTTCAAATATTTTCCAGTTTTATCTTGAAAAGCTAATCCTACCATGCAGCCAGTCAATATAATTTTAAATTTTGAATTTGAAATTTTAAATTTTGACAGATTGTTAATTAATCCGTATGCGCGATTTTCTGCAGACTTTCTAACCATACAAGTATTGATGACGATATAATCTGCGGTTTTGTAACTACGTGTCGGGCTCATTCCGCGCGCTTTAAACGCAGCGGCGATTCTTTCTGAATCCGCCCTGTTTTGTTGGCAGCCGAAGGTTTTGATAAAATAATTCATAGTTACGCTGTAAGTTTGTATTTAATTCTTATTATTTATTACAAGATATAGAAAAATTATATAGAAATGTTTAACATATATCATTCCAGCGAAAGCTGGAATCCAGAGGATTATCATGCTGGATTCTGGATCAAGTCCAGAATGACAAAATATGTGAATTCTATTGCACTAATCTATAGCTTTAACATGTGGCGATTAAATTTTCAATAATCAATTTTCAATTCTCAATCAATGATCAATTAACAATTTTAAATTATCAATTAATTGAACCTTAATAAATTGAAATTTGACTGATCATTGACCATTGAACATTGATAATTAAATATCATCTTACTTTCTTCATCTTCTCAATAATCAGCATAAAAACTAAAAGTAATGCTCCGATTGTAGCAAAAATAATCACTTTTTCTAATTGATTTGATAGTAAACTGGCAATTCCGAGAATAAGAGTTAGTATCCAATAAAAAACCGCAATCCGCCTTTTTCCCCAACCGATTTCAAGTAGGCGATGATGGAAATGACCCCAGTCAGCACGAAACGGTGATTTTTTGTTTTTTAATCTTCGTATAATTGTATATACAGCATCAATCAAGGGAAAGGCTAGTATTAGAAAAATAGTTCCAAGTTTTCCAAATGATAAAATTGATAAAACACCCAATAGAAATCCTGCTAATGCACCACCACCATAACCTGGCATAATTTTTTGTGGATAAAAATTATGAGGAAGAAAACCTAAATAAATTCCGGCAACAATAAAACACAAGAGCGAAACGGTCTCAGCAGAAATATCATGGGCTGAAAAACGACGCGCCAATAAACCAAGAAAAATTGCCGCAATTGTCACAAATCCGGGTAGTTGTCCGTCAACACCCTTGCTCCAATTAACCATGTTTGTTGTCCAACTTAACCAAACAATTGCAAATAAATCAGCCCAAACCCAAACTGTATGATAACCTAAAAAAAAGATGGGAATCTGCCAAGAGTCAAGTTTTATTGCTGCCCCAAAAGGATTTGAAAGATAAGGAATTCCAACTCCAAAACTAATTACAATTCCTGCGACGATAAGATTGATTAAAAATCGCCAATATGGGGAAAGATCAAAATAATCATCTAGTAATCCGGTGAAGGTAAGTAATATGCTCGCAAGAATAACTCCAATAATAATTTTATTAAGCGGTAAAAATAGAAGAATAGAAATAATAAAAGCGATAATTAACGGAAAACCACCACCGCGGGGAACAATTCCTTTATGAGTATGTGCGGGATGATTGCGTTTCTTTCGGTCAGTAACTAAATTAAACTTATTAGCTAACCAAATAGTTGGAAAGGTGAGAAAATAACTCAATCCAGTTGCTGTAATAAAAGCAATGAGAGCTTTCATTTAACTTATTAATAAAATAATTTTGAAAAAAATTAAACTAAATCCTAAGATAAGAAATCCATTAATAATCTTAATCAAGGGGGTGATAAAATTATTATTTGGGAATAGACGTTTTGATAAATAATTATTTATCACGAAAAACATATTCATTAAAAAGGGTAATAAAAAAATAAGCCAAAAGTCCGCAATTTGATCTTCTCCTGTAGGGCGACTATAGAATAAGGGGAATTGCGGAGGAAGGGTTGGATAACGCCATATAAAAAATCCACCCATTACTAAATTTGCAGCGATTAAGAAATAAATCATAACAATCTAATTATACCAATGTAGGATCAGTATTGTTTAGCGAGTGGGAATTTGTGGCAGAGTTGTTTTACAGCGCGATTAATTTGTTTTAGTAAAGGAGTCTTAGTAATAATTTCTTTTCGAATTTTTTTATCTTTTTCTTGTTCAAGAGTTATTTTTAATTTACTTTTAGTTTCAACTAGAGCATCGATAGCTTGATTAATTAATTCAGCAATTATTTTCATTTCTTTTTCTTTCATTCCTCGACTTGTTATTCCAGGTGTTCCTATCCGAATACCTGAAGGATAAAAAGGGGGATTGGGGTCATAAGGTATGCTGTTGTGATTTATAACAATTCCCGCAGTTTCTAATCCTTCTGCAGCGATATTTCCAAGTAGTTTTTTATTTCTCAAGTCAATTAAAATTAAATGAGAATCAGTTCCCCTGGTGATAAGATTAAAATCATACTTAATAAGTTCAGAAGCAAGTATTTGTGCATTTTTTAAAATTTGGGCTGCATAATTTTTAAATTTTATTGTAGACGCTTCTTTTAAAGCAATACCGATTCCGGCAATATTATTGAAATGTGGGCCTCCTTGAATTCCCGGAATTATACTTTTATTGATTTTTTTTGCTAAATCCGGATCTTTTTTAATTCCTTTTTGCGTTGTCATAATCATTGCTCCTCGTGGACCGCGTAGTGTTTTATGAGTTGTTGAAGTAATAATGTGTGCGTAAGGAGTGGGGGACGGATAAACACCCGCAGCAATTAAACCTGCTAGATGGGAAATGTCAGCCATTAAAAATGCACCGACCTTTTCTGCAATTTCGGAGAATTTTTTCCAGTCAAGTTTGCGTGTATAAGCAGTTGTGCTTGCAATGATAATTTTTGGTTTTGATTTTTTCGCCAAAGCGGACAATTCGTCGTAATTGATCCAACCATCTTTATCTGTATTGTATTGAATAGATTTAAAATATTTACTACTGGCGGTATATGGAGCGCCATGAGTTAAATGACCCCCACTAGATAAAGAAAGTCCCATAATCGTGTCTCCAGGATTTAAAAGCGCAGTATAGACTGCAAAATTTGCTGGAGATCCTGAAAGCGGTTGGACATTGACAGCTACGACCTTAAACAATTTCTTTGCACGTTCAATCACGAGCGTTTCCAATTGATCAATATATTGATTTCCCTGATAGTATCGACGGTTGGGATAACCTTCTCCATATTTATTACCAAGCATTGAGCCCATCGCTTCTTCTACTGCTTTAGAAGTGATATTTTCCGAAGGAATCATCATCAGCGTTTCTTTTTGACGCTTTTCTTCCAGCTTGATAAGCTTAGCGATTTCCGGATCAACTTTATCTATGAGTTTCATTTGTTAATAAAATAACATTTATGAATGAATAATTCAAACTTAAATATTTAATAACCAATAATCAATAATCAATCAAGTCTCAATTTTCCAATAACTAATTAATTGGTGGTTGAAAATTATTACTTGATAATTGATTGAAACTTGACAATTGAAAATTGATTATTATGACGATTTATTTTGCATATGTAGGGAGGGTTTAAATTTATCATTCCTGTGAAATAATAGAATAGGTTCCGTTTTCTTTAAGAAGAAAGGCGCGATCTGGATAAATCGGTAGCTGTGTCACAATTGCGTTTTCAGGAATAAGTATTTTACCCATATAAACCGGAATTTCTTCGTAAGTTTTTCCCAAAATAAATACCCGGTTAGCAGGAAAATAATATTGTGCCACATGATAATTGAATTCATGATCAACGAACAATAAATCGTTTGGTCGGCTAATTTTTTTAATTGATGCAATTGTTTTATGTAAATTAACCTTAGTACGAAGTGTAACTTGTTGATTACTGAATCTTATTGTATAAAACAACAAAATAATAATAAAAATTGCAGTCAACCATTTAGAAGAACACCTCATAAGCTTTATTAATAATAATGATAATCCTACGGTGCAATAAAGAAAATAACGTGGAAGAAAAAGTGGATAAAATAAGGAAATAACTAATAGAATTAATGGTGGTAAGAATGACCATAATAGCAGATGAATTAAGAGCGATTGTTCTGTTTGCAATTTTTTTTGTAAACCAATTTTTTCCCAATACGAAAAAAAACTAATAACAATAAAACTAACTAATACAAAATTGAACTGCCAAAGCAACATCCTAAGAATTTTTTCATTCTCAAAACCACTAAAAATAATTGCGGGTAAATTTAACCAAGAAAATATTTTTGGGGGGCTGATCCAAAAAGACTGCGGGGGTGTGTGATGAGTTATGCTAACATAAATGATCCATGGTAACCAAACTAAAAAAATAAAAACAAGATAACGAATGAAAGGCTTAATTAATTTAAAATCTCGATAGATAATCCAATTACCAATTAACTGCGCAATGATTGGAAAAACTACAAAATAATGTGTGTATAGTCCAAGAATAATAGCAAGATAATATAATCGCCATTTTTTTTTAAAGAGCGCATAATAAGATAGTGTTACGAGAAAAACCGCCATACTATACATTCGCGCTTCAAATGCATAATAGTGTAAGCTAGGATTAATAACAAAAAAAATTAATAAAAGAAACGCAAGTTTCCATTTGATCTTGAATATTTCCGTTAGAATAAGATATACAATATAAATTGTAGCACAAAAAAAGATTAAAGATGGTAAACGTAAAACAATTTCGCTTTGTCCAAACAGCTTAATCCAGACATGCATAAACCAATAATATAATGGTGGATTAAAATCTTTTGCTGTTAGGTTTGTGATTTCAGGAAGGGATTTAATGGATAATAAATAAGTAAAAGCTTCGTCGCGCCATAAACTCTGGATAAAAAACTTAAGTGGAGTTTGAGTAAAAAGAAAATTTAACATAGTTAAATTAGATCTGAATCAAGTTCAGGATGACTGAAAAAGTTTAATTACTAAACTTTTTCAGTCACTTTATATGTAATTTTTTTCCCAAATAACAATCTTGTATGTGATTCAAGCGCGGGTAGGGAAGAAAGCAAGAAAGATACAAAAGGGAGGAAATACCATTGGATTAACAAAAGTGGAACTGATTGTAGTGGGGTTGCGACCTTGACCTTTTTTCGAAGTTGAACATCGAGATAAATATAGATTAATAACATCGATGTTGTCAAGGTGAGAATAAAACCGGAGAGTTTTGGCAGAATAAATCCTAAAACGGTTTTTTTGAAAAGCGGATTAATTAAAGGCGGAATTGAAGCACTGATTGTCAAAATAAAAAATGAAGTCGGCCAAAGCAGATGATTTTCGCTCAAATATAAAATCTTTTTTAATTTAGATTGCCAAGGAATATGTGGGGCAGTAAAAGATTGGCGTATTGTGTAGGCGATATCACTTGCCCCCCATGCCCATCTTTTTTCTTGTTCGTATCGGTTGACTAAAGTTTTCCAAATTGCTCCAGAATTAACTGCATCGCTGTTGACGATTGTATAAAGTGGAAGTGTTTTGACCTTGTTGCCAAATTTGAAAAAAGCTTGTAAATAAACATGCCAATCTTCAGGAATAATGTCAACATCCCAATAATTAATCTGTTCCAGCAACCATAAATTTGTTGAGTAGGTTGATATTTGAATCAAATTTTCTTTTTGAGAGAGAAAAGCAAGGCGTAATATTGATGAAATTGTTGCTTGTATACGGATAATAAAAGACAGCTGCCAAAAATTGCTATAAAGCAAGACTGGCGCCCAATAAAAATGATAAATATGTTCTTTATCAATAAGAAATTCATATGTTAAATAGGAAAAATAATTTTTTGGCAATTGACTGTCAGCGTCACAGATTGTAATTAATATTTGTTGAGGATCGAGTTGATTTTCTCGGACAAACGCTGAGATTTGTTTTGCTGCCCAGGTTTGGTTACTCGCTTTTCCTGGAACTTCGTTTGCTGAGAGTTGGTGATAAGTATCAAAGATTTTAGAAAATTTAGTTCGATATAGGTTATTTATAATCTTGAATTTTTCTTTTGCCGCTTCTTCTTGTTTTTCAAAGGCCATAACTAAATAGAGTTTATTTCCTGGATATTGATTTGCGATGATTGCAGAAATTGTGGTTTTTAGTTTTTCGAGTGATTCAAGGTAGTTTGGAATAATAATAAAATGATTGATTTCATTTATTTTTGGATTTTTATCAATTTTGCGATTAAAGTTTATTTTATAACCAACCGTTATTCTTTGATAGGCCTTTGTAGCGTTAATAACAGTATTGATAGCACGATAGAAAAAATATAAATCAAAAGCAATAATAAAATATGCCACCACTGCAGGATGAAAAGGAGAAAACCAAAGTGGAAATGTTATCAGTAACCAGGTGATAACCGGTATTAATCTTTCCGTTGCATATGGAAACCAGGTTCTTTGTGCAATCCATTTAACCATAGTCACAATTATAACACGCCGAATATATTTTTTAGCGTTACGGTGATATAATAATCCTATATGATAAAAAATCACATCATTTTTAACGACGCATCTGATTGGATTTTTGATTTTAATAAAGCAAAAGAATGTTTTATATGGACAAAAGAAGGAAAACGTTTAATAGATTTTACTTCCGCTTGGAATGTAACAAATTTAGGATGAAATAATCCGGAGGTTCTTCAAGCAATAAAAAAGCAAGTTGGCGTAAATACTCAAACGATTCTTTGGTCAGGTGAAGAAACGCAAATTAAATACACTAAAGCATTAACATCTGCGCTTCCAAAAGCTCTCAATACCATAGCGCGAACTACTGGTGGAACCGAAGCGAATGAAATGGCTCTAAAAACCGCACGAGCGTTTACAGGGAGAAAGAAGATTGTTGGCTTCAAAGATACGTATCATGGAGAATCATTTGGAGCAATGGCAATTGGTTACAGACCAGAATATGTTGAGTCAATTGCGCCTTTAGTACCAAATTTTGTTCAAATCGATTTTCCAAGAGTTTTGAAAACCGAAAACGAAAAACAAACATTAAGTAAGTTTAAAACTTTACTTGAAGGTATCTTAAAAAATGAAGATGTAGCAGGAATTGTAACAGAAGCAGGGATAATTACCGGTTGGGGTTCAACTTTTGTTGCACCAAACGGATATCTTAAGGCAGTCAGAGACCTTATTCAAAAATATGGAACATTATTAATTCTTGACGAAGTAGGAACTGGGTTTTCCCGTTGTGGAAAATTATTTGGGATGGAGTTGGAAAATGTTATTCCTGATATTGTGACTTTAGCTAAGGCACAAACAAACGGTTCAGTAACAATGGGAACAATGGTTACAACTGAAAAAATTGCCAACAAAACACTTGGAAAAAATAATCTAACATCAACCCTAGGTTGGTCTCCAATTGCTTGTGCAGCTGCACTTAAAACTTTAGAAATTCATCAACGCGAACAAGTTTGGAAAAAAGCAGAAAAAGATGGTAAATATATACTAAACTTGTTAACTAAAAAACTTAAAAGCAATCCTAAGGTGATAGAAGTTCGGGGCAAAGGAATGGAGATTGGTCTTGAATTGAAAGATAATCGAACAGCACAATTAGTCGTGAAAAAAGCTTTTGAAAAAGGATTGCATTTAATTGTAGGCGATGGAGGCAATATCCAAATAATGCCTCCATTAATAATTAAACGTGAATTATTAGATGAAGGACTTAATATTTTATTAAAAGTAATAGACAGCGTAGTTTAATATATGGACTATCAAATTAGAATAATAAAGAATATTAAAGATGTTGATGTGGTTGTTGAAATAGTTAATAAAGTATTAAAAAACGACTTTCCTATTTATAAACAAAAAACAAGATTAATGTATCGAAAGAGAGTCTATAATAATGAATATTTTATAAGATATTTAAAAATCAAGATAACGTGATACTTGGTTGTTTTAGTGATAGCCAATTGATCGCTTTTATCGCATTAAAAAAAGAGGATGGTGGAGCTGCTTTTATTGAGTGGCTTGCAGTGACTAAAACCTATAGAGGAAAAGGAATTGGGCTAGCTCTGTTACAAGAAGCCGAGAAATGGGCATTAAAACATTTTATTCATTATCTTCATCTTTATACAGAAATGCCGAACAATATTACTTATTATAAAAAACGAGGGTTTAAACTGGTTGGAACACATAAAAATTCGTGGTTTGGTGAGGATGAAAATATAATGTCCAAGAGTTTGCGGGATAAACCGTTTGAGGAGATATTTGAAATAAAGAAATAAAAATAAAGTTATTAGTTAGATCGTTTAGTTTTAGTATCCATCTTTGAACCCCAGTACATATTAGCAGCAGCAACAATAGCTAAAAAAACTCCTGCAAGACCAATTGCAACGTAAAACAACATAAAATCGTTCATATTATTTTTTTGTTTTAACTAATAAAACACTAACTGTCCAAAACGAAAAAGAAAACGTTAACCCTACGAATATTTTTATTATATCAGGTTTGTCCAATATAAAAGGGATAACGATTGAAGCCAAACAGACTTGGCCAATGTCCATACATATTTCCGATATTCGATTGATTCTTGCTTTAAATATCACTTTGAAAATACTTTAGTAAAACAAAAAATGTTTGTCCACTGCTTATAAGCGTCATTTTGACCATTATGGATTGTTATAACGGTATATTTTATTTGATATACCATATTAATTTATTAATTCGATTATTTCCAAGCATCACACACGATTTTGTATGGACAGAAGTCGCAGTGGCGACCGGGTTGAGGAAGATATTTTTGTTGGCTTATTTCTTTTGCAGTTTCAATTAGAGTTTTCTTTATCACGGTAACATCAGTATTAGTTTTTTTTAAACTGATTTTTTCATTGTTTTGTAGATAAATATAGGAAAAAGTTATTTGAGATAATTTCTTATTTAAAAACTGTTTATCAGTTGCAGCTAATGCATAGACCGAAAGTTGCAAATCTTTTTCCAGATCTTTGGAGGAAGGCTGTTTACCGGTTTTATAGTCAATAATTTCCAGATTCCCCTTAGTATCAGCGTCAATGCGATCAATTTTTCCGCTAACATAAAGATGCTGATTAATCTTAAGTTTAAAAGATTGCTCCAAACCAATAATCTTATTTTTTGGCGGGTGGAATTTATGGAAATAATTTTCCAGTATTTTTTTACCCTCTTTTTGTACTCGGTTTTGGTGAGCTTGAGAATTATAACCAAGTGGAATCCAGTTACTTTGATAAATGGTCAATAAATTTTTTAAGACAACATGTTTATTTTCCAAATATTCTTTATAGAAATTTTGAAGCGTATTGTGAATGGTTTGTCCGAAACTGGCACTGGAATTGGCTTGACTTGGCAAATTTAGTTGATAGCGATAGAAATATCGCAAAGGGCAAATGGCATAGGTATCAAGATGAGAAAAAGACAGTCTTTGTTGTTTTGATGTACGAGGCAAAATAAGAGATATTAAAGGTTTATTTACAGCAAAATCAGATAAAACTTTTTTTTCTTGCGCCAATTTAGCTAATTTTGGCGTAAAGTTTTTTCCAAATGTTTCTTCGATAAACTGTGATATTTTGCGTGTTCGTTTACCATCACCGTATATTAGAGAAGCAGATAAAAATAATCTTTTTTTTGCGCGTGTCATGGCAACATAAAACAATCGTCTTTCTTCTAAAATATGAGGATTACCGGTTGGTAAAATTTCTTTGATTAGCTCTTCAGGAATAGGAATGGTTTCATGGCGGTCATAGGTGGGGAAACGACCTTGACTTAGGTTAACTAAAAATACAACAGGGAATTCCAAGCCTTTAGCAGAGTGTACTGTTAAAATGTGTACAGCATTTTGATCAGAAAAATCATCGGAAGTTACTTGTGGTGATTCGCCGATTTCCAAACTTAAATTGAGATATTCAACTGTTTGGAAAACTGAAGGCTCTTTTTGTTGATTTTCCAACGCTTTAATTTTTGTGAAAAATTTTGATAGATTAGCAACGGTTTTTTCAGCGGACTCTGTTCCTTTTTGGTTCAATTGTTTAATCGTGCCGGTTTTATCAAGAAAGTCATAAATAATCTGACTGGCAGGAAGATTACGCAGTTGTTTTAAATGGTCTTTTATTAAAGAAATTAGTTCTGATAATTGTTTTCTTGTTTGAATAGATAAAAGTGGAATAAATGGTTGGTAAATTTTATAGTTTTCGTCAAATACTGGTTCTATTAAGTTTAAATAAATTTCGCAAGCATTATATAAAGAGAGATTGGATTTTTTAGTAAAACTTATTAAACGAGCAATGTCTTGTGGATTAATATTAAAAATTGACATACTTAATACCCGGTAGAATGCTGGCGTATTATCCAAATCAACAATAGTTTGAAGATAGGCGATTAGGTCTTTAATTGCCGGTTGTTTAAAAAGCGCGCCTGGTCCATGAAATTGATAGGGGATTCCATGATGGGAAAGACTACGTTGAAAAGTCTCACTGTGATTATTGGCGCGAACTAAAATTGCAAAATCAGAAAAATTATTATTTTTACTCAACCTTTTAATTGTTTGTGTCACCATTTCAGCTTCATCTGCGTCGTTTTGAAAAAGTTTAAATTCTGGTGGCTGGGTGGTTTTTTTTGTTTTTAAATACGAAAGCAATTCCTTACTGATTCCCAGTTGTGTTTCTAAAGTGTCAGGATTATTATGACGAACTAGACGATAGGCAGAGTCAAGAATTGGTTGATGCGAACGGTAATTAGTCGATAAATTTACTTGTTTCGTATTAGGATAATCTTGTATAAAAGCCAGTAAATTAGAAACAGAAGCTCCGCGGAATTTATAAATTGCCTGTGAGTCATCGCCAACAACAGTAATTCTAGATTTTTTCGTTGGTGGACAAAGAAGCTTTATCAGTTGATACTGTGCGATGTTTGTATCTTGAAATTCATCAATCAGCAAATACTTAAATTTTTTTTGATAAACATTCAAAAGATTTCTTCGAGTGCGGAATAATTGTAATAAAAACATAATTAAATCTGCAAAATCACAATATCCTTCTTTAATTTTGAGTTGTTGAAAAGTCTTATATGCATTGGCAAGCTCTTGGTATTTTTCCAGATCTTCCGTATTAAGAATTTCCTTTTTCTTTTGAAGCTTTACCCAATTTTGATAATCAACTGGGATAATGTCTTCATCGCGCAGTCGGGAAAAATGTTGGAGCAATCCTTCAATAAATTTATCAGGGTTGTTTAAAGGACGATAGTAATGGAGTGGTAATAAATATAAATTTTTTCGCAAAAAAAGGATTGACTCGGCCTGTGATAATAATCTATATCCAGACGATAAACCAATATGATGAATTTCTTGACGCAAGATTTGGTCGGCAAAGGAATGAAACGTGGAAATCCATGTTTGAAAACAACCATAGGGGAGTGCAACATCAACTCGCTCTTCCATTTCTCTAGCGGCTTTTTCCGTGAACGTTAGGGCAACGATCTCTTCAGGTTTAGCAAGTTTTTTTTCAATTAAGTATTTAATTTTTTCAACCAAAGTAAAAGTTTTCCCAGTTCCTGCTCCAGCAATAATTAGAAGCGGTCCATGATGATACTCAATGGCTTGTTTTTGTTTGGAGTTGGGAAGTTGACTCGACATGGGACAATTATAAAACAAAAGAAAATTAAAGGAAGATAATAAATAAAAAAGCCCCGTATGTAAACACACGGGGTAGGTGATTAATTTATATCAAATTTTTTAACGATACTCAATATTTAAAATACTTAGTAAGATTTCAGAGTTTTTGACAAACCCGTACCAAATAATGTCATTGCGAGGAGCGTAGCGACGAGGTTATAATCCCGAGAGCATTCGAGGGACAATCCCGTTAATATAGGACGTACTATTGGTAACGGCCTGCCTGCCGGCAGGCAGGGATCGCCACGTCCCGCCTTTGGCGGGACTCGCGATGCCAAAATATGTAAAAATCAGAATAAAGTAGTATATAAATCTTTCCAGTCAGGATTAAACTTATTTATTAGTTCAATTTTATTTTTTCTATTTCCAGCTTTAATTTGTTTTTCTCGCTTAATTGCAAGATTAATATCTTCAAAGATTTCATAATAAACTAATTTATTTAAATTATATTTACTACTGAATGATGATACTGCTTTGTTTTTATGATGATATATTCTGCCAACTATACTTCCTGTTACTCCGGTATATAAAACCGTATTACGTAAGTTAGTAATTATATAGACGCAGTAGTATTTAGACATAAATTATCTTACAAAGTAATTTGGTTCTATGGGTAACGGGATTGTTACGTTGCTCCCAGATACTATTCAGTATCTGGTTCGCTCCTCGCAATGATACAGTATTAGTTAATTTTCCTTATGCGTAACATAAAATAAAAAAAGATAGAGGTGAGAAAAGTTTGGGAAATTAAAAGATAGATAAAGTTAAATCGGAAAATTGTCATTAAAACAAAAGTTAGTACAATTGGAGTGGTGGATGCGTGATAAGTAATATGATAAAGACTACTGCGTTGCCAGTGGTGTTTTTGTTTTAGGTTACAAATAAAAAGATAAGCCACGATTAATATACTTATTAAAATAAACTGTTGAAACAAAAGCCAAGCGGGTAAAAAAACCATAAAGCAAATCAAAGCCAATTGGTAAACAGAAACCAATGTTCGATTTATAATAGGTATATTATTAATAATTGTTTTACGGTCGATTTGTAAGGGAGTATTAGGTAGTGGGAAGATAAAAGATTTTTGTGGTTGCCACTTGTTATTAACAACAATATTTGTTGCAGTTAAAAGAACAACACTTTTATATTCTAAAATCTTACTTGTATCAGCTGACTCATCCACTACCGCTAATGGTTGAAATCGTTTTTGGTTTAGACGAAAAAAATACGGCTTATAATAATTAGTCGAAAGAAAACCTTGATTAATCTCAATAACTAATTCTTCAGGAAAAACAGAAAGAGCGGAGGTAATCTGACTTTTTAATACTCTAAATTTACTGGGACGAAAATGCCAAAAATTAACTAATCCACCCAATAATTGCAACGTTACTGCTAAGGTAAGTAGATAAGAAAAAGTAAGCGACCAGTGAGAATGTAGGAGGCGATTGTAAAAACTACGTTTCAGAGTGGCGCTTTGTATAAATATTTGCAAAAACCGCTTGACTTTATTCATAGATATCTTTATCATAAAAAACATTGGTAATAAATTCAACTCGCGTTATTTATCAAACTGCGGTTGCATTTTAATTTTGTGGCGTTTATAATAATGGCGACTTTATTTATTATCACTTTTATAATTTAATTTAAAAATAATATGGCACAAGCTGTCTTTCAGAGAAACAAACCTCATTTAAACATTGGAACAATTGGTCATGTAGATCACGGAAAAACTACGCTGACGTCAGCTATTCATTATGTATTGTCAAAAAAAGGATTGGCAAAGTTTCTTAAATATGAAGAAATTGATAAAGCGCCGGAAGAAAAGGCGCGTGGTGTGACAATTAATCTTCACCACTCTGAATATGAAACCGAAAAGCGTCATTATGCACATATCGATGCTCCAGGACATGCTGATTATATTAAAAACATGATTACTGGTGCAGCGCAAATGGATGGAGCAATTCTGGTTGTTTCAGCTCCGGATGGACCAATGCCTCAAACACGAGAACATATTTTACTTGCACAACAAGTTAATGTCCCGGGTATTATAGTTTTCTTAAATAAGTGTGATATGGTCCAAGATAAAGAAATATTAGATTTAGTGGAAATGGAAGTTCGAGATCTTTTGACAAAATATAAGTTCCCAGGTGATAAGATCCCGATTATTCGTGGATCAGCATTAAAAGCATTAGCCGATGATCCGGAAGGGATCAAAGCAATTGAAGAATTAATGAAAAAAGTTGATGAATATTTTCCAGAACCGGTTCGTGCACTGGATAAACCATTTTTAATGCCGGTTGAAGATGTTTTCACAATTTCCGGACGAGGGACTGTAGCAACCGGAAGAGTAGAAAGAGGCGTAATTAAAATCGGAGGAGAGGTTGAAATTGTTGGAATTAAAGACACTAAAAAAACAGTTATTACTGGGGTTGAGATGTTTAGAAAAACATTAGACGAAGCTCGAGCCGGAGATAACGTTGGATTACTACTTCGAGGAATTGAAAAAGATGATATTCAACGCGGACAAGTAATTACCAAACCAGGATCAATCACTCCACATACAGAGTTTGAAGCAGAAGTATATGTCTTGAAAAAAGAAGAAGGTGGTCGACATACACCATTTTTCAAAGGATATCGTCCCCAGTTTTATATCCGAACCACAGATATTACAGGCGAACTAAACTTACCAGATAAGGTTGAGATGGTTATGCCTGGTGATAATGTTAAAATCACAGGGAAATTAATATACGCGGTGGCGATGGAAGAAGGATTGAAATTTGCTATTCGTGAAGGTGGTCACACAGTTGGAGCTGGTGTGATTACGAAGATTATCAAATAAAGTATTCCTCCGAGGATAATCTATCGGTAATTGAGCTCTTTTAAATTATGCCAAAGGGAAGAATTCGGATTAAACTTAAAGCGTATGATTATCGTTTGATTGATGAAACGTGCCAAAAATTAGTTGATACAGCAGTACGCACTGGGGCATCAGTGATTGGCCCAGTTCCCCTTCCAATTATAAAAGAAATATATGTTGTTAATAAGGCGGCATTCATTGATAAAAACACGCGTGAACACTTTGGCTTAAAGATTCAAAAACGGTTGCTCGATATAGTAAACCCCACTAATCAAACAATTGATTCACTCATGCATTTAGAATTACCTGCTGGTGTTGAGATTTCAGTGAAGATGTGAAGTGCTCCTTGATATTTGTTTAAGGTATCATCAAACCCAGTGTTATTTAGTGCGGAACCCGGGACATTATCGTAGTTCGTGTAAAAATCTGGTTGACCGGCAGTTATTAATAATGTATAATAATTCCCGATGATAGTTTTGTATCAACAAACTTATTGTTTTATTTTATAAATCAGATTGGTTGAAGTGATCAGCCCCAATCTGGGGCTTTTTTATTTGATAATTTTTATTTATGGTAGCTTTTATTCTTGGACAAAAAGATCGACAAACACAAACTTATAACGCTAATGGCATACGAATACCTGTAACCTATATTAAAACTGCTCCTTGTTATTTAATCGCAATTCAAAAACCAGAAAAGCAAAGTTATTTTGCCGTTAAACTTGGCTATGGTTTAGCCAATAGAATTAAAAAATCAACTTTTGGAGAAGTTAAAAAAGCGGGGATTAAGACCCCGCTTCTGTTTTTTAAAGAGTTTCGCTTAGAAAAACATTCATCAATTAAAGTTATTGAAGAGAATGGAAAAAGTGGAATATCAATCGGAGATAAGAAATTATTGATTGGCGATATGATTGATGCTTCTGTATTGTTCCAACTTGGAGACAAGGTGCAAGTAAGTGCGATCGCTAAGGGTAAAGGATTTCAAGGAGTAGTTACCCGCCATCATTTTAAAGGCGGTCCGCATACTCATGGACAATCAGACAGAGAAAGAGCTCCTGGATCAATCGGTTCCACCACCACCCCTGGACGAGTTTATAAGGGTAAACGAATGGCTGGTCGAATGGGTGGACAACGAGTGACAATAAAGAATTTAATTATTCACAGCCTTACAAAAGATAGTATTGCGGTTGCGGGTTTAATTCCAGGAAGTAAAAAAACAAATGTTGAAATTATAAGTAATACGTAATTTATACATTAAATTATGGAATCTAAAAGTAAATTAACTAAAAAAATCACTAAAACCTCAGAAAAAAAGATGGCTGTTAATTCCAGTTGGCATAATTTAACAATATATAACAGCGAAGGTAAGCAGAGTAGTGCGATTGAGGTCGATAAGAAGTGGGAGAAGATTATTATTAACCCAAAAACATTAGCACAATATGTACATATTTATTTAACTAATCAAAGACAAGGGACAGCTTCAGCAAAAACCAGAGGAGAGGTAATTGGTTCAACCAGAAAAATATATAAACAAAAAGGAACTGGAAGAGCTCGTCACGGAAGCCGAAAAGCGCCGATTTTTGTCGGTGGTGGAGTAGTTGGTGGTCCAAAACCACGACAATTTTCTGCTCGTTTTAACAAACAACAATTAACAATAACCATTCAAGCGGCACTGGCAATCAAACTAAAAGAAAAAGCCATTATTGTTTTGGAAGATGCTGCTCTACAAATGTTAGCAAAGACGAAGTCGTATGCGCAGATGTTTGATCAGATTAATCCAAAACATCATGAGTGTTTATTGCTTTTAACAGAAGATTACAAAAACGTACGTCGAGCGTGTAATAATATTCCATACATTTCTATGGAAATCTTAAGAAATCTTAATCCATACATTATCTTAAGGTACAGACTAATCATAATGACAGTTAGTATGTTAGCAGAGTTATCAAAAAAACTTTAGAGCCTGTTTGAAAACTGAACCTTGATCATAGGAATCAGTTTTCATTACAGGCTTTTATGAAGCTGAAGTTAAAATTTTCAACAGCTTCTAAATAAATATGAAACTATCCGATGTTATTATTAAACCATTAATTACAGAAAAAGCTACTGGAAAAGCCCAAGCAGGAGTCTATACTTTTATCATTCATACACAAGCTGAAAAAGCTCAAGTAAAAACTGTTTTAGAAAACATATATAAGATAAAGGTTAAATCAGTTAACATTACTCATCGACGCGGTAAAACAAGAAGAGTAGGGAAATATCGCTTGGTAAAAACATTACCAAATAAAAAAATTGCATATGTAACGCTAAAGTCAGGTCAAATTGATATTTTTCCAAAGGCATAATTACACTTATGAGAAACCAACCTAAATATTCAACTAAAAAGCTAAAAAAAATTTTGAAAAAACACTCAGGCCGAAATAGCGATGGAATAATCACTGTTCGTCACCAGGGGGGGAGGCAAAAACGGTTTTACCGAACAATTGATTTTGCTCGTAGTAAAAAAGACATAATTGCGAAAGTTATTGCTAATGAATACGATCCAAATCGTAACGTAACAATTGACTTGGTTGAATACTCAGATAAAGAAAAACGCTATATACTTCATCCGGAAGGATTAAAAGTCGGTGATACAATAACTGCGAGTGTGTCTGCTGATATTAAGGTGGGAAATGCTTTACCTTTAAAATTAATTCCAATTGGAACACAAATTCATAATATAGAATTGTATGCAAACAGTGGTGGTCAGATGGTGCGTAGTGCCGGTGCTTTTGCCTCAATAGTAGCGAGAGAGGGTGAATTTGTTCATTTAAAACTAATGTCTGGTGAAGTTCGACGTTTTTTTGGGAACTGTTGGGCAACAATCGGGGTAGTTGGGAATAGTGAGTATAAAGACAAAATTCTTGGTAAAGCTGGGCGTAGTCGTTTGATGGGTATTCGACCAACTGTTCGAGGCACGGCTCAAAATCCTCGAAGTCATCCACACGGTGGTGGTGAGGGACGATCAGGTGAAGGAATGCATCCAAAAACCCCATGGGGTAAATCTGCGCGTGGTACACGAACAAGAAATAAAAAAAATCATAGTAATAAATTTATTATAAAGCGTAGAAAATAATATGAACAATCAAACAATTATTAAAGACGTCCACGTATCACCAAAAAAAATTAGATTTTTAATGGATTTTGTTAAAAAACTAAAGCCAGTTGATGCGATTGATCATTTAACTTATATGCCGCAACATAGTGCGCGGGTTTTAAAAACTGCAATTAAAGCTGCCATTAGTAGTTCAGTATTAGCTTTAAAAACAGTACCTGATGTGTTAAAATTTAGAGTTTTAATTATTGATCAGGGGCATGTTTTAAAACGTTTTCGTGCTGGAGGACGAGGGACTGCAAAACCAATCAAACGAAGAATGGCACATATAAAAATAATCTTAGAGATTGATCAACCAAAAGAAAAGAAAATAGAAAATAGAAAAGAGAAAAAAGAAAAAGTGAATAAGAAAACAATTAAAGAAAATACAAAAA
>Ga0210051_1001118_pt1 | contig 26934 bp, 19 predicted proteins | sample CryGey092014_all_FD_185464 | JGI IMG/M metagenome (GOLD analysis project Ga0210051, IMG submission 185464) | Groundwater microbial communities from aquifer - Crystal Geyser CG23_combo_of_CG06-09_8/20/14_all (SPAdes) (version 2) | ecosystem: Environmental > Aquatic > Deep subsurface > Groundwater...
AGGTCATTAAAATAATTATCACTATTAGAAGTAGGATAATTTTCACGCTATCGTAGATGAAAAAATTCAGAGCAGCGGCAAAATGCTGATTCTGATCCATTAGCAAAAAATCATAGGTGAATCGGTTGGTGATGTGTTCAAGTCGGAGAAACATGGGGAGGAAAATGATGTAAAGTTAAGGTTGATTTCTTTTTATATACATTTTTTGATGTAAAATGTAATGCTTTTAATCACCGCTTGAAAATCGAGAGGAAATTAGTATAGTATCGTCAGATTTATCTGATAAGCACTTACAACATGAAAACCCTTATTGATCTTAAAATAGAAAAACACGAAGAAGCTGGAGAAACGTATTTTGTAGCTACTAGCGACGACGTGCAATGATTGGTCGCTGAAGGAAGCACATTGGAAGAGACGATAGAAATAGCTTATGATCTAGCAAAAGATTTGCTCCACGAACAAAGAAAAAATAAAGCTACCTTGCAAGTAGTTCCTCAAAGATTTTCTTATTCACTAATGGTTGAGGCGTAATGGGCGGAAGATTAGCATGATTTACCTATAGAGAAGTCACTCAAAAGTTGAACAACTTTGGCTTTTCTTTTCTCAGACAAGGAAAATGAGATCATGAAATGTGGTACAACCAAGAAAAAAATCTCTACACAACTGTGGTCAATAAATGATGAAAGAATTTGAAAGAAGGCACGCTAAGAGCTATCTTGAGGCAGTGCGGAATTGATGTAAATGACTTTCTAGAGAAGTAAATATGAGAAACTGCAGCTACTGGTTGCAGTTTTTTTTTCTTTATGCGCCTTGCACGCGCCCGATCTCCCGTAGTACTACGGGACAAAAACGCCTCGTCGATTGTGGGCTGTGATTAAGCATGGGCTTCCTATCTTTTTGTTGATTGGTGCGTGGACGCTATTATAATCGACCAAAAAAGGTCTCGATGTTCACGAATAAAAAATAAAAAAATCAGAAAACCGCCTGAAGCACTCATGTCCGAAGCCACCGATATTACAGACAAGCAATTCTCTCTTAGGGCGAAATGGGGCCACGCTGTAGCCGGTTAGTGGGGTTTGAGCTAGATGGACTACCATGCATAGCAAGAAAAAACGTGGATGACTAGTCTGTAGAGAGAGTTGGCAAGTTTGCGTAAGGCTAGACCTCTTTGGTGACTTTCTGGGGCAATGCCAGAAAGTTACATAAAAAGCCCCGCAGGGATAAGTAAAGAAGCTTCGCAGATCTGTTGCATTTCAGCTCTATTTGACTACTTTCAAAGCAGGCGAATTTATGGTTTATTCTTTTCTCAAAACTAATCATGAAAAAGTTACTAACAATTTTATTATCACTGATTACTATGGTGACACTCGCCGGTTGTACAAACAAGGAAGAAATTGAACAGCTCAAACAACAGAATGAGTTGCTACAACAACAAATAGATCAGCAAAATCAAGAAGATCAGGGGCAACTCTCACAAGAAGAAACCAAACAAAATGAAACGTATCGTAAAGAGTGTATGATTTTACAAGAAGAAAAACAACAAGAAAATTTAGATTTTATCAATAAATGTACCGGTCAATGAGGAAATTCAATAGATTTCTGTATTAATAGTCCAGCAGGTAAATTTTTGGCCGAATCTCTTGAAGATTTCCTACCAAAATGTATTGAAAATAAAAAATTACTTAAATATTAATTTTATCTAGAATTATTTGTGTAGTGATGTACCACCATTTTACAACTTACTGGCACCATTTGTCATCATCAGAACTTACACAACGAATAACAATCGGAATATGATTAGTGGCGTTATCTGTAAGTGTATTTACAGTTCGGAAGATGTGAGAAATTCAAAAGAGAAATGAGCGTTTAACCTTATATCAGTATAAGCTAATGAGCTTCAAGGGTAGACAAGATAATCTATATACGCAATCACTTAATACGCAAAATGCTACCGAAAAGATAAAAATTTTAGGAGACATGTTTAAAATTATTGAAGAAAGAGTAAAAGTTATCGAAAAGATGAAAAAAGAATTTAACTTAGATTCTATCTAAATATTAGGCATTTCTACAATTCCACCTTATCGCCGATTCCCGGAATCTGGCACTCAAACTTAATTCCTTCCAATCTTCACTTCAAAGCGATTTGCGCATTTCCTTCCCCGTGCATAATAAACGTCTTCTTGGGAGGATTTTTGAATCCACCTGCCCAACGCATAAGTTGATCCGCATCGGCATGTCCAGAAAACCCGTTTATTTTCTCGATTTCTGCATTGAGCACCACTTCAATCCCCATCAATTTCACTGTTTTCTCTCATTCCAGGATATATCTTCCAAGCGTTCATTCCGCCTGATAGCCGACAAAGAGCAGGGTGTTTTTCTTATCCCGCAAGCCATGTTTCAAGTGATGCGTAATTCTTCAAGCAGTACACATTCCGTTTCCGGCGATGATGATGGCTGGTCATTTCAAGTCATTTAATTTCTGCGAATCTTCAACGCTCGTCGAATATTCCAATTCCTTAAATTCAAAAGCATTTGGATATTTGTGTAATGCTTCCTCGTCATAAAGTTCGGCATGTTTCTTGAAAATTTCTGTCGCTTTGATGGAAAGCGGACTATCGAGAAATATTTTTTCTGCGGGGAATTTTCTTTCCGTGATGAGGATGTTGTAGAAGTAGAGGAGCTCTTGTGTCCTTTCTACGGAAAACGATGGGATGAACAGCTTCCCTCATTTTTTGAAAGTTTCGTTGGTATATTTGGTGAGCAATTCTTCTTTCCCGGCAGTGTCTTCGTGTAATCTATCTCCATAGGTTGATTCCATAAACAGATAATCTGCATCAGCGATCAAGGTCGGATCCTGGATGATGGGCGTATTCCATTGGCCGATATCTCCCGAGAAAACCAGCTTCGTTTTTTTCCCTCCGTCTTGGCGGACAAGCTCTCCTTCTGTTACTCGTACTTCAATACTTGCAGAGCCCATGATATGACCGGCATCTACGAATCTGACTTCAACTTGGTCGCCTGCCCCGCTGTTCGGGTTAGCGGGGGTGATTTTAATCGTCTTGGCATATTCTACAGTGCTGAAGAGCGGCATGCATTTGGCAGCATCTTCCTCGGTATAGAGCGGAACTCTAGGTGGCAGATTCTGTCTTTGTCTTCTCTTGTTTTCTTGTTCGATATTTTTTTTCTGGATTTCTGCACTATCTTCAAACATGATATCACACAGATCTTTCGTCGCAGAGGTCGTATAAATTTTGCCTGCGAAGCCTTGTTTAACGAGTTTCGGTATGAGTCCGCAATGGTCGATATGTGCATGTGTCAGCAACATGAAATTTATCTCCTTAGGATCAAAGCGAAAGGGTTCATAATTGAGTCTTATGACTTCTTTGGACCCTTGAAACATTCCGCAGTCTACGAGGAATTTAAGGTTTTCAAGCTCGATGAGATAGCAAGATCAGGTTACGATTTTTGCCGCTCAGCAGAAGGTAATTTTCATAGGGTTTGTGGTGAAAATAAATAATTGGTTTGCCTGCCCCGATACGTCGGAGTCATTGCGAGCACAGTGTGGCAATCTAGACCATTTAATTATACTCAGAAACGTAAAAAAAGCAAAAAATCAACCAGTAAATTTTGTAAGGCAAAATTTGCAAAATTTCGCATTTCAGTTATAATTGAGATGTGCCACAAGCCATTCATTTAAAATCTATCATTTAAAATTTAAAATTATTATTTTATGCTCAATTCCACGGACGTGATCAGCTACAAGAAGAAAGGCTACGACGGTGCCAAATACATCAAACTTCAGCAAGAGAAAATCCTTGAAAGAATAGGCAAATTTTCCAATTGAAGACTGTATTTGGAGATTGGCGGAAAATTTATGTACGACCAACATGCTGCGAGAGTGCTTCCGTGATTTGACCCCGAAACCAAGAAGCAGATTTTTATGTCTCTCAAAAATCAGGCTGAAGTGCTTTTCTGCGTAAATGCAGACGACATCATAGAAAACAGACAACTTTCCAATGAAAATATCCCTTACAAAGACTACGTGAACAAGATGATTAGGGGCATAGAAGCCGCTCTAGGTCTCAGACCGCACATCGTCATCAATAAGATCGATACGACTTCTATGTACGATATGATTTTAGACTTTGAAAAGGAATTTCAACGTAAGAATTACAGAGTTTGGGAAAGATACAAGATCATGGGCTATCCACACAATCTCAAGTCTGTCTTGAGTGAAGATGGCTATGGAAATGATGATCATATTCCGCTTACCAAAAACTTAATACTGGTCACCTGAGCCGCGTCCAGCAGCGGGAAGATGTCCACCTGCCTTGGACAGATTTATAACGATCACGAAATCTGAATTGAATCTGGCTATGCAAAATATGAAACTTTCCCTATCCGAAATATTCCATTGGAACATCCGATAAATCTCGCCTACGAAGCGGCGACTGCCGACATCGGCGATTACAATATGCTCGATCCTTACTATAAGAAAGCTACCGGAAAAGACTCCGTCAATTACAATAGAGACGTAGAAGCATTTGAAATTGTGATGGATATTGCAAAGCAAACTGTGAAGCCAGATAACTTTATGAACAATTACAAATCACCGACCGATATGTGAATTTCCACCGCTGGTTTCGCCATCACCGATGATGAAGTTTGTTGCGTAGCTTCGCTTCAAGAGATTAGAAGAAGAAAATGACGATACCAACAACAGATAGATAGAAAAGAGGGCGAACAATCTCGAATTTCTAGATGTGATGAATTAGAAAAAAAATGCTTAGAATATATTAAGGAGAAGAAATACAATGAAAATTTAAAAATTGACTAGTACCTGTCATTGCGATGGACGAAGCAATCTAGGTGCTGTTGTCAGATTGCCACACTGCGTCCGCAATGACGACAACCCTATTTCCTTTTCTTCACCAATTTATCCGTAAATAGGATCCCATCGAGGTGGTCTATTTCATGTTGGATGACAGTCGCATTGAAGTCCTTAAATTTTTTCTTTTGTCTGTGCCCTTTGATATCAGTGTATTCCACGATAAGACTTTTATGTCTTCTTACTTTACCTTTTTCATCAGGCAAAGAGATACAAGCCTCTTCAGAAAGAATGCAGTCGGCAGAGATTGCAGTGATATTTGGATTGATCATAATAGTTTCGTCTATGATGACGTCCTTGCCCTTTTTTTCTCCCCGCTGGGTGGTAGCAATTATCCTGATATTCTTACCAACCTGGGGAGCTGCAAGTCAGACTCCTTTGTTTTTGTACATCAGTCTTACGAGGTCTCCTGCAAAGTGCATGAGCTCTTCATCTATTTTTTCGATTTTGTCAGAAATAGTCCTTAATATAGGGTTATTGGTTCAAGTTTGGATGATATATTTTTTTCCGGTCATAAATGAACAGAATGAATAAAATCGGTACACGGCACACGGAAAACGTGATACCTTAGCCATTATCCGTTACCCTTAGAGTGTAAGTCGGCTTCTCTTGACACTTTTAAGCTTCATTATGAACTTAATGATTTTATACTTGAAAATCAATACCAAAAGTCTATATATTTAGATACACATTCAACCACACTCAATTTTTTGTATTGTGGAGAGATGGCAGAGTGGTTGAATGCAGCTGCCTTGAAAGCAGCCGGTCCGTTTCACGGACCCGTGGGTTCAAATCCCACTCTCTCCGCCATTTATATTTTGACCTTTGTATGACCCCTCACAAGCAAGTCTTTTGAATGAAGTTTGTCATTACATTAGTTTTTATCGTATCTCTAATCTTCGTAATCGCTTACGCTGATAAATTTGCAGAAGCTAAACAGGAGTTGGCGATAAGTCCTACATTCGTCGGACTCAACGATTCCAATTCTCCTGAAATCAATCTGGACGAAATCGCAAGCGTAGAATTGGATGCAAACGATAAATGAGTCATTAAGGTTAAAGTACAACCAGGAGACACCTTGGACAAAATCGCAAGAACATTTGGTTCAACGATTTCCCATATCAAGAGCGTGAATCATATCACCGGTCCTATCAGACCAGGCGATACCTTGATGATAACTGATGAAGAAAAAGGATTCGTATATTCTATACTAGAAAAAACAAATATAATGGTATTTGCTAATCAATACAATCTGAATCTAGAAGACTTGATGACACTAAACTATATGATGTGAGATTCGACAGAAGTCTTGCAAGCAGGACAGGAAATCTTCATACCTATTACTGTGGAAGATGCCTATAATAAAGGATTGTTGGAAAGACCAGCACCGGTAATTATTACCAAGACAAGCACCAACAAAAGACCGACGATTACCAAACCTCAATGAACCAGCATAACGAGGATTTCTACTTCTTCGAGTAGCCAAGGCGAGTGAACCAAATCAAAGATATTATCCAAACGGATATATAAGAGTAATGTCATCAACGGATTTTATGCCGGACAGTGTACGCACTACGTAGCGATGATTACTCCTGCATTGTTCCCATATAAAGATGCGATTCACCAGACAAGAAAAATTACAGGAAATGCAGGTCAGCGGTGTGACAGCGCAAGAAAGAATGGATATTCAGTATGATCCAAACCATCAGTAGGAGCGGTTGCTGTGTATAGTGCCGGATGAGGTGTTTCCTATGCGGGACATGTAGCAAAAGTAGTAAGCATCAATTCAGAGAATGCTGAGATGGTTGTCGAAGAAGCGAATTATATTACTAAATGAGTCGCTGATAGACGTGTCGAGAGCACCAAAAGCAAAAGCATAAAATGTTATATATATCCAGGGAGATAAAGAATTAAAAAATATTAACTGAGTGAACTTGGACTAAGTTTTACTAAGTTCACTGTTTTTACTAAGTTTACTATTTTACAGCTATGAATTTCCAACAAAAAAATCTGTATCATAATCCAAACAACATAGTGATGGGAAGCACATTCCATAGTACACCGCATAAGCCATCCGGTTCTCTCAAGAAGAAGATAGTATATGGATTGTTGATTACGGTATGATTTTTTTGTATCGTCGGAGGATTCCGATTTACAAAAAATGTGCTTCAAGATTTGCCCGATGTTTCCAAGATCAAAGATATGGTATTTTCTCAAGCGACAATCATCACCGACAAAAATGGTGAAGAGTTATACAAACTCTTTGAAGAAAATAGGCAGTATATCGATTTTTCAGGCATCTCGACCAATATGGTTAATGCCATCATTGCAATAGAAGATCAAAGGTATCGGGAACACAATGGACTCGATCCCATGGGTCTCGTCAGAGCGGGAATTACCAAATTAATCAATCCAGGCTCAAGAATGGGTTGAGCGTCTACCATCCCTCAACAGTTAGTAAAAAATCTTCTTCTGACTAATGAGAGAAAAGTAAGCAGAAAATTAAAAGAGATAATTCTGACCAGTAGGCTCAGCGACGTATTGGAAAGTCAGATCCATCAAGAAATGGGAGGTCTGAATGCGACAGAATTGCGCAAAGAAATGAAAGACAGGACGCTTGAATTATATCTCAATTATATTTCTTTCGGAAATAATGCATTCGGAGTCGAAGCGGCATCCAAAACGTATTTCGGTAAGTCGGCAATAGATCTGACAGTATTGGAATCATCTATTCTTGCATCACTACCCAAGGGTCCATCACTCTATGATCCCTACAAAAATCCAGAACTGCTTATGTGAGAATTTGCTATCACTGACGTCTATGGTAACCCTGTAGCTTTCAGCGGTGATGTAAGAACATCAATCATAAATAAGATGACAAGCGTCTTGCAAGCAGCAGATCTCTCTGACAAAAAATCTGACAATTCCTTCATAAAATTTCTTAATGGAATCGGATCATTCAGTCTCAATATCGGCGGAATAAATGTGAAGGTACAATACACCAATGGTCGTAAAGATCTCGTGTTGACGAGAATGTATGAAGATAGTTATATCACTCAAGACGATCTTAAGGCTGCATTTATCGAAGGGATGGGCTACGGATTAAAGGCCAATACTTTCCCTATCACTGCGCCGCATTTCGTTCAATGGATTATCCAAGAAGCAGAAAAAACTATCGACAAAGACACCTTAGCCAAATGAGGATTTACTATCAAGACTACGCTCGATCTTGAAATGCAGAAGCTAGCAGAGGAGGCTATCACCTCCAATGTTGCAGTCTTGCAGGAAAATGGTGCAAACAATAGTTCCATGGTCTATCTCGATTCGCTCAATGGTGATGTGTTGGCATACGTCGGATCGATAAATTATTTCGATGAGCAGATCAAAGGACAAAACGATATGGTCCAGAGACCGAGACAATCAGGTTCATCTATCAAACCATTGATTTATGCATTAGCGCTTGAAAAATTAGGCTTATCAATCGATAGTCCTATCTACGATATCCCATTCAAGATTGGACCAGACAAACCAAATAATGCAGATGATAAATTTGAATGAGTCATCCCATTAAAATTCGCTCTCGGTCATAGTAGAAATATTCCATCAGCAAAAATCGCATTAGCACTGGGAGGAGAAGAAGCTATCAAACCATTCCTTCAAGACCTCGGACTCAGCGGAGTAAAAGATAATGTACAATATGGATATACGATCGCCTTATGAGCAGCAGAAATCACTATGCTCGATCTGGCAAATGGATACATGCATCTTTCTGCGCAAGGCAAGCCCGCAAAGATCGATCCTATTCTTGAAATCAAAGGAAGGGATGGTACACTCATCTACCAGAAAAAAGTAGTGATGCAGAAAGAGATAGTCAAACCATGAGTAGCATATCTACTTTGGAAGATACTTGCAGATCCTGCTAATAGGATTCCAGGATGGATAGGAAAATTCAATGTGTCATGACTTACCTACGCACTCAAATCCGGAACATCAAACGCCAAAACTGATAGAGGCAATCGCCCAAGAGATGGATGGTTGGTAGCATATACGCCAAGCAAGGTCGCTATGTTCCGAGCAGGAAATGCAGATGGAACGCCGATGAACGTCAATGCCTACGGTGGAACGATTCATGCCAATCCGATAAAGAAATTCTTATGAGGGCTAGTGAAAAATAATTACATTGCCAACGAGACAATGAAATCTGTTGACACAAGTAGCGTACAGATTTCCAAAATATCTGGTAAACTTGCTACGGCCGATACGCCTTCAGAATTCGTCGTCAGCTCGATAGCATATGCCGGCGGTCCATGATTCGCAGAAGATGCAGGGGCAAGTAAGATACAATATGATAGCGCGTGTGGCGGCATGCCAAGCTCACTCACTCCACCGCAAGAATTGAAAGATGGATATCTGATAACACCGACGACCTTCATGCCAGACAATATGGATTTACAAGAAATCACTGATTGGTACAAGATATGATCAACGCTTACAGGGCAGAAAAAGGATGGCACTCCAAACAACGTCAGTGGCAATGTTACCTATACATATCGCAATGTGTTCGTAGAAGCTCCTTCTCAAGCATGTGCAGATAGAGAACTCAAAGAAGATCCAAATATCAATGTACAGATTACTCAACCGAATGGCGGAGACGTATGAAAAAATTTCTCTCTATCATTCAACGCTCAAGGTCCAAAAAATATAAGAAAAGTTTCGGTCCTGATAGACGATGTATTCGTGACTTCATTCAGTTACGTAGGTCAGACCAAGAATATAAGCAAGACAGAAAACGTACAACTCTGAACCTGAATCAAAGACGGAGAACATACGCTCAAAGTGATTGTCTTCGATTTCGCAGGATATTCCAATAAGGATGAAACGTTGATCACGATTGTGAAAAAAACAGATACACAGCCACCGGTTCTTTTGGAAGATGAAATCAAAGTCGTGAAGCAAGGTAGCGGCACCTACCAAGTGACATTAAAGTTTAGTGATGATTCAGGAGTAGAAAATGGAAAGATTGTAAACAATGGTACTACGCTCAAAGAATTTGAATGAGCTACGGTCACGTTTATTACGGAAACGTTAGTCCCTGTATCCATCACTGTAGCAGATACCAATGGCAATAAGCTAGAAAAATCAGTCGATCTTTCTACATATATACAACAATAATTACAATCCGTCATTGCGAGGCACGAAGCAATCTGAGTAATTCATTTCAATATAAGAAAAAATCCTCCTAGACCCCGACTATTCAGGGTGACATGGGAGGATTTTTTATTGATATATTATTGCAACAAATTCCCTGGGAAGTTTCCATTCAAAATCACAAATGGAACAAGAGAGGTGATTCATCATGTGCTGCATGGAGTGCCATCACTACCTGAGCCGCTAAACGCGCAGGTCCAGATGAACGTATTTTCTAGATTGATCCGATGTTCGTATGTGCCGGTTCCAAACAATGCGTTGACTTGATCCTTCCTTCCTTGCGATGGTTCGCTCGGCGAATTAAGGCTGACCACCTTGCCTTCTATATGAAGTTTATGATTGAATCCTGTCATACCTCCACCACCGGTTCCGATGATGAGTCCATAAATGATGAAATTCCCTTTGAGATACATTCATTTGGTTATTCAGTTTGACGAGACGGGGAATCAATCAACATTAAATCGTACATACGGAGGGACGGCATTTGTGTTGATAAAGAGATTACCTTGGTCGATAAATATTTCTACTGGACCATAGCCATTTTGCATAGTTCCTGTCAATGTAACATTTGAATTATTTTGAAGGACAAGCGTTTTATTCTGATATTTCATTCCGTCAGTATTCAAATTGATTGTTAGATTTGGAGAGTCTTTGATGCAGATTATGTTGCCGTTGACAGCTGGTAATTCAGTTAGTGGCTCAGTGTTCCAGGCCTTTCCTCTACACAGATTCTGTGCGTTTTTTCTTGCCAGATTTAATATTGTTGAAGAATTTATTTCTGTACCTCCATAGATGACAGTTCTTTTTTCTGGATTGCCTAGGAGTGAAAGTCTTTGTTGGGAGTTGATGGATTTGGAAAGTCCTACGGTTCATTGGATCAGAAGTTTCCAAAGGGTATCTTGAGCAGTATCGATTCATGAAGCGATGAAATCTCGTCCCGTCGATCACGGATTAGTAGATACGATAGTTATACCGGAGATGATGAAAGCGTCATTGATGCTATTGTCGCCTGTATTCAAAAAAGTGATCAGATTATCATTTCCAAAAAGTTTTCCTCATACGAATCCTATGCCGCCATTGCTATCATAGATATATCATAGTGGAGTGGTATTGTTGAAATACTGAAAATTATTCGTCAATCAGGTCATCATCGCATTCGCTGGATAGTTTAATTTCACGCCTGCGGCCAAAGAAGATGTGATCGCAGAAGAATCACCGCTGAGTGTATATTCTATATAGCCAAAGATACTATAGATGTCCCCCGAACCTACGCCTCAGACGAGATTCGTACAGTCCCTGAAAAATCATCCAGTCATCTGCAGATCAAAATATCCGGTAGAAGTAGCTCTGAGCATAGTGAGCGATGCAGTATCCAATGGCCGCATTCTAAGCCCTCTTTGATTGTTATAATAAATTCCCCTGACTTGCGTCATACAGGATTTTTTTTCATAGGTTATACCGGTACTGTGTTCGATGATAAATCATGTAGAAAGATTTTTTGCATCCAATCGGAAAATAGCTCCGCCGAAATCATTCCCCGGACCGATAAAATTCACTTCGGAAAATCTTTGCCTGAGAGATTCGACATTGATATCTGTAAAATCCAGAAGAAAGGAATTTGAAACACTATACACCAGAAATCCAATCGCGACGAGTCCTACCGCCCATGCAAATTTTTTCATATTTTTTGTTTGAACACGATAAATACATATTTGTATATATATACATATAGTTTTTTTTTGCAATTGAAAATTACGTTAGTACAAAGGTGAAAGTACAAAGTAGAAAGAAGATTATTAATGTTTTGTACTCGGTACTCGGTACTTTGTACTCGGTACTCGGTACTTTGTACTCGGTACTCGGTACTTTGTACTCGGTACTCGATACTCGACTCTGTCAAGTCGTGTCATCCCCATCTTTCCCAAAAAAATATATAGTTGCCACTTCAAAAGCGGTAATTACTGATTTTGATTGAGGCAACTATAGTTACTACCTCAAAAATCCCTCATATGGATATTTCGGGCTTATTTGGGGAGTAACTATAGTAGAAAACATGTCAAAAACTAAATTAAAATTTTGTCTAGGTACATTTTGGTGAGTAAGCCTAGGTAAAACCTACCCAAAAAAAGCAGTAAAAAAAGTCAAAAAAGCCTTGCAATACCTGCTCGGATTACTATAAGTCAATCTACAACGCTTTTTTAAGTGTTGTTTCTTTTCTATACGAAGGAGTTAATTAACAGTAGTATCATATATTACGTTTTTCAAAAAACAACAAATTTTATTAAAAGCTAAAAATGGATACCTTGGGTAAAAAAGTGGATAAAGGACGTAATTGGCTGCGAAAAGCTTCGATAAGGTGCCAATAACCGTTATAATCGAAGATGTCCGAATGGGGTAACCTGGCCTGTACAGCAGGCCGTCGTAAAGACCATAACCGACTGAAGTGAAATATCTCAGTAAGTCGAGGAAAATAAATCGTAATGAGATTCCCGTAGTAGTGACGAGCGAACTGGGAAGAGCCCAAACCTCATCAGTGTAAGGTTACAGCCGTTGCTGATAGAGGTGTTGTAGGATCATTCTGGATCTGCTGTTAAAGATCCGAGGAGTTATAAAGTACATGTATAAGAGAAGCTTTTGAAAAGAAGCACCATAGAGGGTTACAGTCCCGTATTTGAAATATATGTATCTCCTGAGTGACACCTGAGTAGTATCGGACACGAGAAATCCGGTATGAATCCGCCCAGACCACTGGGTAAGGCTAAATACTTTTTTACACCGATAGCGTATAGTACCGTGAGGGAAAGGTGAAAAGAACCCCAGGAAGGGGAGTGAAATAGATTCTGAAATTTTTAGCTTACAAATGAGTGGGAGCTTCGCAGCAATGTGGGGTGACCGCGTACCTATTGACGAATGGGTCAGCGAGTTATTGGTAGTAGCAAGGCTAAGACAGGTATAGTCGGAGCCGTAGCGAAAGCGAGTCTGAATAGGGCGACTAGTTGCTATCAATAAACCCGAAGCGTGACGAGCTAGTCATGGACAGGATGAAGAGCCGGGAAACCGGCTTGGAGGTCCGAACGGTTTGGAGCTGCAAATCCTTCCGATGATCCGTGTCTAGGAGTGAAAAGCTCATCGAGTTACGTGATAGCTGGTTCTCTCCGAAATGTATTTAGGTACAGCCAGCAAAATAAGATCTTGTAGAGGTAGAGCTCTTATAAGGCTAGGGGTGTCGAAAGGCATTACCAAACCTTGTTAAACTTCGAATGCTACAAGGAATATTGTTGAGTGAGACTGCGGGGGCTAAGCTTCGTAGTCGAAAGGGTAACAGCCCAGATTTCTAACTAAGGTCCCTAAATTATAGCTAAGTGGTAAAGGAAGTGTTTTTGCTTTAACATCCAGGAGGTTTGCTTAGAAGCAGCAATCCTTTAAAGAAAGCGTAACAGCTCACTGGACAAGCGAAAATGCGCCGAAAATGTAACGGGGCTCAAGCTATATACCGAAGTTGAAGGACTATTGTATTTATACAATAAGTCGGTAGGAGAGTGTCCCGCACGCGCTGAAGGTGTTGTGTAAACAGCGCTGGAGCTTGCGGGAGTAACAATGCTGACATGAGTAACGTTGGCCGATGAAAATTCGGCCTGCCAAATCCCTCAGAATTCCTACGCAACGTTCATCGTCGTAGGGTTAGTCGAGACCTAAGGTTTTTTCGGAAACGAAATGCCGATGGATAGCTAGTTAATATTCTAGCACCTATGTATGCAGTGATGTGGTAACGCATTGTGATTTGTAAGAGCCCCGCAAGGATATGCGGGGTTGAAAGAGTAAGGCAAGTTCGATTTATCGGACAAGCAGAGACAGGCAAATCCGTCTTTGTAGACGTCAAGCTTAATCAAGAAGGATTCCCTCGGGATGAATTATTCTTATCGTTACGGTGCCAAGAAAACCCACTAAACTTATGTATGCATAGCTCGTATTCAGATCAGACACTTGTAGGGAAGTAGAGAATACTAAGGCAATCGAGATAACTAATGGATAAGGAACTTGGCAAAATAGCGGGCGTAACTTCGGGATAAGCCCTGCCCACAGCAATGTGGGTCGCAGTTAAAGTGATGGGGGGGACTGTTTATCAAAAACACAGCTCTCTGCTAACTCGTAAGAGGATGTATAGAGGGTGATGCCTGTCCAATGCCAGAATGTTATGCTCTCTTGTTTACGCTCGAGAGTTAAGCACTGGTGAATGACGGCCGTAACTATGACGGTCCTAAGGTAGCGAAATTCCTTGTCGGGTAAGTTCCGACGCGCATGAATGGCATAACCATCCCCATACTGTCTTGTTTTTAGACTCGGTGAAATTACATTCCCGGTAAAAATGCCGGGTAGTTGCAGTTAGACGGAAAGACCCTGTGAAGCTTTACTGTAAATTGGTATTGGGTTGTAGTATGAATTACTCAGCATAAGTGGGAGACTTTGATGCTCGGATTTTGGTCTGGGTTGAGTCACTAATGAGATACCACTCAATATATATAGCATCTCTAACCCCGCTGTACAGCGGGGAACAGTGCCAGTTGGACAGTTTACCTGGGGCGGGTGCCTCCTAAAAAGTAACGGAGGCGTACAAAGGTTTGCTTGTCACGGATGGAAACCGTGGTGGACGTGTATTCGCATAAGCAAGCTTGACTGTAAGACTAACAGGTCAAACAGATACGAAAGTAGGTGAAAGTGATCCGGATCTTCCATGTGGAAGGGGATCCGCTCAACGGATAAAAGTTACTCCGGGGATAACAGGCTAATGGAGCCTAAGCGTTCATAGCGACGGCTCCGTTTGGCACCTCGATGTCGACTCGTCGCATCCTGGGGCTGTAGAAGGTCCCAAGGGTTGGGCTGTTCGCCCATTAAAGCGGGACGCGAGTTGGGTTCAGAACGTCGTGAGACAGTTCGGTCCCTATCTACTGCAACCGTAAGCAATTTGAGAGATGCTGTCCCTAGTACGAGAGGACCGGGATGGACAAGCCTCTAGTTGACCAGTTGTCACACCAGTGGCACAGCTGGGTAGCTACGCTTGGAAAAGGTAACCACTGAAAGCATCTAAGTGGGAAACTTGTCTCAAGATTAGATTGCTCTGTCCGCAGCAATGCGGACGTAAGATCCCCCGTAGACTACGGGGTTGATAGGTGTTATGTGGAAGCCTCGCAAGAGGTTGAGCAGAGACATACTAATAGATCGATCGAATTTGTTGTTTTTTTGAAAACGTAATATATGATAGTACTGTTAAGATAGTCTAAAGTCATCAGGTCATAAAGTCGTAAGGTCAACTGACTTTATAAACTTTAAGACTTTCGACCTTATAGACTGTCGTCTTGTCGTTTATAATAACGGTGGTACTGACGCGATTCGGGGAAATACCTGTTCCCATTCCGAACACAGAAGTTAAGTCCGAACCGGTCGATGATACTTGAGCTCTCAGCTCTGGGAAAGTAGATTAGTGCCACCATTATTATAGACGGATCCAAAGATAGTATATGATAGTGACTACCCAAACAAGCCTGCTACAGTCCAGCATAGCTGGAAAATGTAATGAGGGATTGTTGAGGTAGGAACCATGTAATCTCGATAGAGATTATAGAACCTCCAAAAAACTTCTTCACCCCATAATTCTATTCCAAGAGGTTCTCATTGGCCAGCTATCTGCAAGTCCAATCTATAATGAAGAGAAGAATATCTCGACCGCCAAAATTTATTTTGGATGCAAGAGTGATACCGATTCATCGGTATTGATCATTAATAGTAATAACAAGAGATAAAGCATGGGTCTTTTTTTTGAAGAGTTTGACCCTGGCTCAGGATGAACGCTAGCGGGACGCCTAACACATGCAAGTCAAACGGTCACATAGCAATATGTGACAGTGGCAAACGAGCGAGTAACGCGTACCTAACCTGCCCCGAAGATGGGAACAACTATGGAGACATAGCTAATTCCCAATATTGTCCGCATGATGAAATCAGTGCGGACCAAAGATTTATCGCTTTGGGAGGGGGGTGCGTCCTATCATGGTAGTTGGTGAGGTAATGGCTCACCAAGCCTTTGACGGGTAGCCGGTCTAAGATGATGTTCGGCCGCGATGGAACTGAGATACGGTCCATACTCCTACGGGAGGCAGCAGTGGGGAATCTTGCACAATGGACGAAAGTCTGATGCAGCGATCCCGCGTGGAGGACGAAGCCCTATGGGGTGTAAACTCCTTTTCTGGTGGAAGAAGAATGACGGTACACCAGGAATAAGAGACGGCTAACTACGTGCCAGCAGCCGCGGTAATACGTAGGTCTCAAGCGTTATCCGGATTTACTGGGCGTAAAGTGTCCGTAGCCCGATATATAAGTCTGTTTTCAAATACTCTGACTCAATCAGAGAAAGGGGATAGATACTGTATATCTAGAAATTGTTAGAGGTTAGTGGAATTTCCGGTGGAGCGGTGAAATGTGTTGATATCGGAAAGAATGCCGAAAGCGAAAGCAGCTAACTATAATAAATTTGACGGTGATGGACGAAAGCTTGGGTAGCAAACGGGATTAGATACCCCGGTAGTCCAAGCTGTAAATTATGTTTGCTAGGTGTCTCTCCTATACTTATGTTTGTCGTAAGGATAAATGTAACTATAGGAGGGGTGCCGTAACCTAACGGGTTAAGCAAATCGCCTGAGTAGTATATTCGCAAGAATGAAACTCAAAGGGATAGGCGGGGGAACACACAAGCAGTGGATTATCTAGATTAATTGGATACGAAGCCAAGAATCTTACCCGGACTTGACATGCATTGTGTCTACGGTGAAAGCCGTATATTTGTAGCAATACAAAGCTTTGCACAGGTGGTGCATGGTCGTCGTCAGCTCGTGCCGCAAGGTGTCTAGTTAAGTCTAGGAACGAGCGCAACCCTCATCATTAGTTAGAATGTCTAATGAGACTGCCTGGGCAACCAGGAGGAAGGAGAGGATGACGTCAGATCCTCATGCCCCTTACGTCCGGGGCTTCATAGATAATACAATGGGTAGCAACAACGAGAAGCGATATCGCGAGATGGAGCAAATCTCTAAACCTACCCCTAGTTCGGATTGTAGTCTGGAACTTGACTACATGAAGTTGGAATTGCTAGTAATGGCGAATCAGCCATGTCGCCGTGAATATGTCCCTGTTCCTTGCACTCACCGCCCGTCAAACCATGGGAGTTGAGGTTCTCTGAAGACTCGCATTGCGGGTTAAGGAGAAAATCGATGACTGGGGTTAAGTCGTAACAAGGTATCCCTACGGGAACGTGGGGATAGACCACCACCCTAAACAACCCAACCAATACAACCAAATTATTACCCATGACTTTATCTCTTGTTATTACTACTGTTGATCACAGCGAGAAAAACCCCGATAAGTCGGGGTTTTTTGCGTACTCGGAAAATCACAGTAGATTTTCTATAAATTACTATTGAAATAAGTCAATGAATAAATAGTATAAAAATAAGAATAACAAATAGTGGATTTAAAGTTGGGGAGTATATCATGAAAAAATTGAACAATCTTTTCAGATGAACTAAATTATTGCTGCAATACTGATTGCATAATTCTTCCAATAGAGAAAGAATTTTCCAGACACTACAGGGCGATTATAAAGCTCTTCATGGCATCAAAGGGACGATATTCTTGCAGGGACACATGCATTCTGATCCATGATTGGTAGATGAACTTGGTTATCAGATTTTTCATTGACGAAAAGATGACAAACAGAAAGCGAAGGATAAAATTACTATGATAGCAAGCAATAATCAGATAAAAAAGTCTAATATCCCTTACGAACAAGATATAAAAATCATTAAAGACTTGGTCGGAAAACAAGATATAGAAGCCATTTATATTGAAACAGACGGGAAAACCGCCTCGGAATTACTGAGTGGAATTAGTCGTAGAATTCTTATAGAGAATCTGAAGTATATGTGATTCAGTGACGACGTTATTGATGACCTGGAATTACACCAATTCGACCCAGTTTTATATCTCTGGGCGAGATGAGTATTAAATGGCATAAAAATTATTTGAATGGAATGACAAGCGAGAAATGAATTAACCACCGTTAAAAATCAGATGAATGCAAGATTAAATATGATCAAAGAAAAGATTAATAAAGATTTGGCAGATAATAAGCCTATCGCCGATCACATAATCTTGGTTCTAGATTATGTTATTAACGGCAGAAGATCTTTCTCTGATGAGTGATTACAAAATTATACATATATGCTTGATAGCTATTTGCCAAAAGAGATAAAAGATGAAGCTCTTGACCTTATATGTTCTTTTCGTGAACGATTTTCTGAAGGATCAAAACAAAGAGAAAGCGAAATGGCCAAAAAAGTCGATAGCGATAATTACAAGAAGGCCATAATTGTGGTGTGAACTAGCCATTTACAGTGATTGGAAGGGATTATTATGAGATTACCACATAAAAAAAACCATCATCAAAAAATAGCTGCTTAAATTAATGCATGTCACGAAGTCAATTCTCATTCGTCTACTTGAGTGAATAGTGAGATATCTTGTTTGGAGAAACGGGTCTTGCTATAAAGACATTTTAATTTATATATCTATTTCACCAATGGTAAATTCTTATCAAACATTTTTGGTAATTCCAGCGATGGATAAAAATATCGTGGCCTCTGAGACAAAAGTGCGGCTTTTTGGAAATGTATACAAACCCAGATCGACGTAAACACACCACTTTTGGAATCACAGGCTACGGAAACATACCGTAGTCTTTTTAGTTAATTTGGCGAGTCTGTCATTGCGTCGCTGATTGCTTCGCTATGCTCGCAACTTCGGCTCCTCGCAATGACGTGAAAAGAAACAAACATTTATCATTCACATTATAACGATGTCCAATCTAGAAAATGAAAGCCTGCAGAAGCTAGGTATCAAGAGGATCCTCAAGTACTTGTGGAACAAATATATGGGAGAGAAGAAAACCTTCATCCCCCTTATGATAGCGAGAATCATTCTGACTATCTTGGGATTGATGCCGGCCCTCTATTACAAACAGATCGTCGATCTGATAGCTAATTTTACTGGTGGAGAAAAAACGCTCATCGTGAGTTCAGCTATCTCTATTTTGCTCATCGTCGTCTATATCAAAGTCATCAACAATGTCTTTTACAGGTTGGCGGATTACTTTATGATCACCCAGTATCTGACGCTCTCGAGAAAGATTTATTTGGAAGCATTTGAATACGTGCATAAGCACTCGTACAGATTTTTCTCCAATAACTTTACTGGGTCGCTTATCAAAAAGATCAATAAACTAGTCTGAGCATACGATAGGATTACCGACATATTTATATTCGACATCTCCAATATCGCGTTCAATGCTATCGTAGTATTGGTCATCATCGGAATGCAAAATATCCGACTCTCGGCAGTATTCTTTGTCTGGCTCGTGATATTTATTTTAACACAGTATTTCTTGTATAAGCGAAATTACCCAAATGAAGTAGAAGCGAATGTGTGGGATTCCAAGGTCTCAGGCGTACTTTCAGACACTATTACCAACAATTACAATATCAAGACTTTCGCTTCATTATCTAGAGAAAGCAAATATTTCGATTCTGTTCTCTTGATGCGGAAATCAAAAAATCGGAAGAGACGGAGTAGGGCATTGGTGATTTGGTCGAGCACATGACTGCTGATGGTGGTGCTGGAATTCATAATCTTCTATCTTGCAATCAAGCTCTGGAGCGGTGATTTGATTACACTATGAGTATTCGTTTTGCTTCAGACATATATGTTCAGATTGTTCGATGAATTACGAAGTATCGGAAACGTCTTCAGGCATTTGTACGAATCATTCTCGGAAGCAGCAGAAATGTTGGAAATATTGGATGAACCGCATGAGGTCGTCGACCACACTAGTACAAAGTTGAAAGTACAAAGTTGAAAGATAGATTTTAAGCAGATTACCTTCAATTATGCAGGTGGAATGCCGATATTTGAGCATCTTGATCTCAGGATCAAGGCAGGAGAAAAGGTCGCCATCGTAGGAGAATCAGGCTCATGAAAAACTACATTGGTGAAATTATTATTCAGATTCTTCGACATCCAGTGAGGAGAAATCTGCATCGATGATCAAGATATCGCTACGGTCACACAGGATAGTGTAAGACAAAATGTTTCTATGGTGCCTCAGGATCCAATCTTGTTCCACAGGGCCATCAGAGAAAATATCTCCTACGCAAATCCTACTGCGAGCGAAGAAGAAATCATCGCAGCAGCGAAGATGGCTAGATGCCATGATTTCATTCTATGATTAAACAAGGGTTACGAAACACTGGTCGGGGAGCGTGGAATCAAGCTTTCATGATGAGAGAGACAAAGAGTAGCTATTGCCAGAGCCATCCTCGCCAACACAAGGATTCTCGTCCTTGACGAAGCGACATCTAGTCTCGATTCAGAATCAGAAAAACTTATCCAGGAAGCTATGGACGAAGTGATGAGAAACAAAACGGTCATCGTCATCGCGCACAGACTCTCAACCATTATGAAAATGGATAAGATCATCGTGATGGATCAGGGGAAGATCATCGAAACCTGAAGCCACAAAGAACTCTTGTGAAAGCTAGGTGGAACCTACAAAAAGTTGCGAGAGATCCAGAGCGGAGGATTTAATGAAGAATAAAATTTCAATCCAAAAAAAGGCCCCTGGTGACAGGGACCTTTTGATAAAAAAATATTATGTTTTTTGCTCGGGTTTAGGCACCGGTTTAGCTCCATAATTATAATTGATATCTTTCCCTATGGCAAGATCTTTTATGGTATTGGCGAAAATAGGAGCGACAGAGGTGACTTTGACAAATGGAGGATAGGTTTCTCTGCACACAGAATCGGTGACGAAGATATGTTGGAACATTCATTGCTCATGAAGTTCTGTTAATTTTTCTATTGCATCCTTATTGAACATGCCATGCGTGACGCAGATGTTAATGCTTTTTGGTCTTAGCTCCACCGGGAGGGAATTTAGCTTTTTAATAAGTTTTATCAGACTTCATCAGGTATCGAGTATATCATCCATGATCAAAACATCTTTCCCTGCGAAATCGCCATAGACAGAGATTTCATCGACAGTCCCTGGCTGAGAATAATCCCTTTGCTTGAGGACGGTAAGATGTTTAAGGCCTAGGTCTTTGGCGATGGCATTAACTTTTTTGAGTCATCATTCATCTGTTCCGGAAAGTATCGGAGATTGTATCGCAGATTCTGTTTTCAATCGTTCCAGGACTTGCTGAACGTGCCATCAGGTATATAAGTTTACGAATTTAGTTTCTTTGGAATTATTTATAGTTGCTGGATTATGCACGTCTATAGTGATGCAATAATCGGTGTTAAGAAGACCCTGGAACATATCGACGACTAATTGTGTTGCGGCCGGCTCTCTGGCAACCCTTTCCTTGAGTCATCATTGTATGGGTTTGTCCTGCCTGGAGTAGGGGAAACAGGTAGGTATTACATTTATAGTTTTTGCGCCATGGATTTTGGCATTCTGTGTAAGAAGCAATAATTGTAATAGTCTGTCATTATATTTCACCACAAGGTCTGGGACAGATTGTTTCCCATTTACATCAGCTATGACATAGACATGTTTTCCACGGAGTGGCTGATCAAGAACAACCTTAGTTTCTTCATTATTATGTTCTGCATATACATGATTTTCATGAGTGATGATATCTCACAATTCCGCTTTTAAAAGTTCTACCATCTCAGTGACCATTGATTTCGTATCCTGTGTAGAAATAAGATGTATGGGCTCTCTCATTGAGATAAAAGAAAAAAATAAAAAAATGGAGTTTTTTTATTTTTAGATAGATTTTTTGTTATTCAAATAATAACCTTTTAAATCCATTTGTCAATGCTTATACCGACTGTTTTCGAAATCTAAAAAACCCTGCACTTCGTTTGTGTTTTTAGCTTCTCAAATCGCCGGTATCCCTCTCGCATCCAAAAAATTTATAAAAAATTTTTTGGCGGTCGAGGTATAATTCCGGCTTGAAACCTAGCAAAAAAACGCTACAACCGCTACATGCAAAAGAATATCACCTTACAAACATTTTTGGAACATATTGATTTCTTCATCGCGGAAGCGAAAGCAGGGAAGATTTTTGTGTATCCGACCGATACGATTTATGGTATCGGATGTATCTATACATTGGAAAATGTAGAAAAAATATACGCAATCAAAAAACGCGATGAGAAAAAAATGTTCTCCATCATCGCGCCATCATTTGATTGGATCTCAGAAAATTTTAAATGAGAAATGATAAATTTTAAATTAACAACAGAACAATTAAAAGCATATTTAGACACCTATCATGGTGTGACTTACATCTTCGATTACAATCGCCCATGAGTGAGGATCATCAAACATCCTTTTCAATCATTCGTAGAAAAGCTCGGTGAACCGTTTATTACGACTTCCTGCAACGTGGCTTGAGAAGCCATCGTTGATGACATAAAAAAATTGCCCTCAGACATAGCCGAAGGCGTAGATTATATCATTGACCCAGCTAAAGACGGGGCAGGTGCCTGATTGGGTTGAGGAAAACCATCAGTCTTGATAGATTTCGTAGCAGGGAAGGTAATTGAAAGATAGATTTTAGAAATTTACTTTTACTCCTACATTCACAGATTTCTCTTCATGACCAGAACTTCTTTTTTCATAAGATCAAGAAATATATCCTTTGACCTTTTCAGAAAAAGAATGTTCAATGCCAAGTTTTGCCTTGATTTCTTTTCCTCCTAGAAGCGAATTAGTTGAGTTTTTTTGTTCATAATTGGCAGAAAAATTGGTATTACCTGATTTGGAAGTGGTATTGACTCAAACGTTGAACTTCTGTTCTCCGACAATAGTTTTATATTCTCCAGAGACACCAACCTTTCCTCATTGTGAAAAGGCATAGTTTACGTTGCCTCAAGCCTGCAGTCCAACATAAGGTTTGAATTGTGTATCCTCTCTTTGATTTTTAAAATCAGTTATCTCTTTGATTCCCACATTGCCTCAAACTTCAAAATTTCCTTTTTTTGTTGATCAAGCAATAGTAAGTGCACTTTCTTGTCTCGCATCTTGTACAATATCACTTCATTTAGCCTTTCCTTCTCTATTAGAAAACAATCAAGTAATTTCTGAGACCCCTACGACATTAAGTTTTGAATTGTTTGATGTGAAAATATTTTTAACTTTTTCTCCAGAAATATTCAATGTCTGTCAAGAAAAAGAAGTTTTGCCACCTTCATTATCAAAAGTAATATTATGCTGTGCAACTTTACCTCAAATAGCTAATGTATTATTCTGAAAATATTTTTTTCCTCCTATACCAACTGATTGAAGATTTCATTCTGTAGAATTGACAGTAGTAAAATCTGTCTTCACTTCATAAGTTTTTCATCAATGCTGGAGTGATATATTAGCATTCTTATTGCTTGCAGCATTAGCGGAGATATTTTGTCCTGAGACTTTGCCCAGAGAACCTGCTTCAGCAACAATTTTGCTTCTTTCTTCTATATCATTTGTTCATGAAACCGAAGCATTTTTGGAAACCGCCTCTTCCAAGAAAGTTTGGACAAAACCAAGAACTTTACCATCAGGTGTAGCGACAGTTTCCATGAGGTCCATACTGCCATGAGCAGCCAAATATTTAGCCTGCATTTCTTTAAGGTCCTTGCCTGTATACATGGTTTCATAATCTATTATAAAATATTCACCATTAGATTTCTTTCATAAAGTAACGATATGACCTGAAGTAGAATTTGTAGTAATGATGCCAGCCTCCATTCATAAATCTTGCAATAATTGTGCAGTTACAGCATGAATATGTCTACATATGCCAGCAGGCATTTTTTCTCAAGTAGTCAAATATGTTTTTAGTGCATTAGTCATGGTTTCATTAGAAACATCTCAAGAGGTATTTTGACCCACTAAATCATAATTTTGATTAAGTAATTGCGAAAAAAATCTAACTAACTGGATTTTATCATCTTCAGAAGCATTAATATACTGTTTTTTGGTATCTTCAAAGGGATTCTTAGAGAGCTTAAAAGTTTGTATTAAATTTTTTGATATTTCTGTAGTTCAAATAATATTAAGTTTTGATATACCAATTATCTTATTCAGAAAAGAATCAACATCTAAAGTTGAATTATTTTTTATAAAATCTTGTAATTCGGCGGTTTCCATTCAACATTTTTGCAGTATTTCATCAAATGCTATTTTTTTTGTAGTACTATTTGAAGATGGATCTAATAGAGTTGTAATATACTTTTGAAGATCATTTCTATGTCCTTCGCTCATCAACAGGGTTTCGGGCCTATTTCATGATACCAACAAAAGTGGCAACGAATCGGTTTGAATGTTCTGGATATCTGATTTTACATCAACATTTTTATACGACAAATTTACTTGTGTTCTGACATTATCATTATATTTTTCAACCACAGAATTGATTTTAGATCTTACTGAACGGATAACTTCTTTGCTCTTATTAACTGCATGTTCTTCAGCATCATTAGTCTCTTTCTCGGCCTTCCTGGTTTCCTCCTTGATATCAGGATCATTTTCGGATTGCCTAAAAATCTTATCTGCCTCAGCCTTATCTTTATCAGATAAAGGAACATCCTTTTTGGACTCAGATTCTTTGTTTGTCTCTTGCTGTTTGGTGTCGTTTTCTAGCATGAATTACAGAGATTGTAAAAGTTTTTCAGCTTCTTCTTCATCTTGGGCATGGTGTTCTTGTTTGATCAGACTTCTTATACTGTCTTTGACGTTTCATAGTTTGTGTAGCTTGGAGAGATGGAGTATTCTCTTGAGATATTTTACAATAATGCTTTCTTCCTTCTTGAAATATTCAGCTTTAATTCTTGCCATTTCTTGCTGCTCTTTGGCCAGCACATTAATCAAGAACCTCGTATCTTCATCAGAAAAACGAGGAAGATTTTCAACGAGTTGCTTCTTCTCTTCTTCCGTGAAGGAGATGGAGCTAGCGATAAGATCTGACAAGGTTTGGTCCATAGTATATCTAGAAAATAAAGACATGCTCTAATTATATTCAGAATGCAAAATTTTGCAAATTTCGCCCTTGAAAAAATCCTCTCATTAATTACTACCAGTGCATTACTTTATTCATTTACCAAATTACATATGTACAAAATTACCGACCTCCATGCGCGCGAAGTTTTGGACTCTAGAGGAAATCCAACCATCGAGGTAGACCTCGAAGTGACGAGTGACAAGTGACAAGTGACGAGTGAAGGAAATCTCGATACTCGTAACTCGATACTCGTAACTGCCTGAAGGGCCATCGTTCCTTCATGAGCATCTACTGGAGTGCATGAAGCGCTCGAACTCAGAGATGGCGACGCAAAAAGATATGGTGGAAAGTGAGTTCTCAAAGCAGTCAACAACGTGAATACAACAATTAAATCGACAGTCGTAGACAAAGAATTCGATACAGTCCGTGAAGTGGACCAGGCTATGTTTTCTTTGGATGGAACCCAAAACAAAACGAATCTGGGTGCCAATGCCATACTGTGAGTTTCTATGGCGTTCGTCTGCGCAGTCGCGAAAGCCAACAAACAACGGATCTACGAATACGTAAATAAAGGCGAAGGGCATATCCTTCCTAGACCGATGATGAACATCCTCAATGGCGGTTCTCATGCCGACAATAACGTGGATATCCAAGAATTCATGATTGTGCCCGTAGGCGCTCCAAATATTCACGAAGCAGTCAGAATGTGAGCGGAAATTTTCCATGCGCTCAAGAAAATTCTCAAAGCAAAAGGATACAATACTAGCGTAGGTGATGAAGGAGGCTATGCTCCAAATTTGGGAAGTAACGAAGAAGCATTTCAAGTGATCATGGAAGCGATCAAAAATGCTGGACATGAAGGCAAGGTAAAATTAGCCATCGATGCGGCTGCATCAGAATTTTATAAGGAAGGAAAATATATATTGGGAGCAGAAAATAAAAGCCTTACTGCGCAAGAGCTCACTATATTGTATGCAAGTCGGGTAGAGAAATATCCTATCATCTCCATCGAAGATGGGCATGCAGAAGATGATTTTGAATGACGAAAAGATATGACTCAAAAATTGGGAGACAAAATTATGATTATTTGAGATGACTTATTTGTTACCAATAGGGAAAGGCTCCAGATGGGAATCGACCAAAAAATGGCCAACGCAATCCTGATTAAATTAAACCAGATTGGTTCGGTTTCTGAGACTATCGACTGTGTACACATGGCTCAAGAGCACGGCATGAACGCTATCATCTCTCATCGTTCAGGAGAGACGGAAGATACCTTCATCGCAGATTTAGCTGTTGCGCTCAATACTGGCTTCATCAAGACAGGTTCGCTTAGCAGGACGGATAGGATTTGCAAATATAATCAATTGATGAGGATAGAAGAGAGACTTGGAAGCAAAGCAAAATATGGAAAATAAAATTCCTCATTTGGTATATAAATATTCCCTCACACTAAATCCCCCTCCTTCAGAGAGGGACTTTTAGAAATTGGATTAAGTCACCACCTCGGCGTTTACCCTGCTTTAGCAGGGCAGGAGAGGGGTAAGTGGGTGAGGGTGAGGGAAGAAAAAAAAACAAAAAATAGGATATCAGATCCTATTAAGTAAGGAAACTTGCCCAAGAAGGGACTCGAACCCTCAAGCCTTACGGCATACGCACCTCAAGCGTACGTGTATACCAAATTCCACCACCTGGGCATTTCTAATATTACTTGCAAACTTTAATCGGTGTACGTGCCCC
>Ga0210051_1001119_pt1 | contig 26923 bp, 26 predicted proteins | sample CryGey092014_all_FD_185464 | JGI IMG/M metagenome (GOLD analysis project Ga0210051, IMG submission 185464) | Groundwater microbial communities from aquifer - Crystal Geyser CG23_combo_of_CG06-09_8/20/14_all (SPAdes) (version 2) | ecosystem: Environmental > Aquatic > Deep subsurface > Groundwater...
CGTATGTAGATCTTCCATTTTCACTTTGGATAGACTTGGGTGACAACCAACGACCAAATAAGTAGATTAGAAAAGATGCGGCAAATACCAAAATGAAAGCAATAGCGAATTCAGCAAGCGTAAAGATTACCTCCGTCAACACTAGTATTCCGGTAATCACTTTCACCTTTGCGCGCACTCCTATTTCGTTTAATATCCTCCCGAAGCATTTCCAGATCGTGACTTGTGCGCCTATACCTAAATATTTCCCAAATTAACAAGACTGCAAAAAAGATAAGTGATACACATGTCCAGACAAATAAAATCCAGTTCAAACCAGATTTCGCCTTCTCTCACGTACATACGATCTCGCATACTTCGAAGGCTAACTTTTTCTTCTCAGACATTCGTTGAGTCATGCGCCATGAGAAACTTCGTATAAGAATTCTCCTAAACATGGAGATGTCCGTGCACGCAAGGCTATACGTTCTGTTTTCTGTCTCATCCAATGTAATTCGCCTCTGACGTTGTAGAAACAAACACCAAGATTTAAATTTTAGCTTAGAATTAATAGCATTTTAGAGCGTGCGCCAGAATCTTCTAATTGCAAATATGGTTCTACCGACCGCTTTAACATCGCTTTTTCCTTTACCTTTAAATGAAGGGCTACAACACAATTCCAGTTATGAAGAAAGTGAAAGACTTCGAGATAGAAAAGTCACGTGACTTGAGAGAGATTTTGGCCCAAATGGAAGACCTAGGTGGCTTCCAAGGAAACAAGGTAGCCGAAGCCGTGAACATCCTAGAAAGAATGATCAAAGATAAAAAATCGCTGAATTTCCTGTCCTTCCCAGCGTGTTTGGTGGCAACTGGAATAAGAGGAGTTTTTAAGGAGATGGTGAAGAGAAAATGGTTCGATCTAGTCATCACAACCTGTGGGACTCTAGATCATGATTTGGCGAGAAGCTGGGGCGACTATTACTGCGGTTCTTTCGGACTAAACGATGAGGATGTAAAGAAAAGAGGTTTTAGCCGGCTGGGCAACGTTTTGGTTCCAGACAAAGTCTATGCTGAACAGGTTGAAAAGAACGTTCAAAGATTTCTGAGCGAAATTTACGAAGAAAAGAAAGAGTTGGCAAGTTATGAGCTGGTTTGGGAATTCGGAAAAAGATTGGACTCTGAGGATTCGATAATTTATTGGGCGACCAAGAACAATATTCCAGTCATAATTCCAGGCATAACCGACGGAATGATTGGATACCAACTGTGGATGTTCTCCCAACACAAAGATTTCAAGATTGATGTTCTGAAGGATGAACAGCTATTGAACGACCAAGTTTGGGACGCTGAGAAAACTGGGGCTCTAATAGTTGGTGGAGGAATATCAAAGCATCACACGATCTGGTGGAACCAGTTTAAAGGCGGATTAGATTACGCTGTTTATTTAACCACAGCCATTGAAGAGGACGGTTCTTTGTCCGGAGCAAGACCGAGAGAGGCTGTGTCTTGGGGACAGATAAAAGAGAACGCTGAAAAAGTCTTCATCTATGGCGAAGCGACCACGATTCTGCCTCTCATGATCTCTGCCCTAGCGGAAAGATTGCAGCACAGATGAATTCGAGGCACGCGTTAACAATTTTCCGAATGATCACTTTATTTCTTCTTGAAAAAGGTCTCTAGCTTTCTGGTTTTTGATCTCTTTAGTATTCTACCGCATTTTTTAGGGTCTAAAGCCTTGAAATCCAATTCAAGGGTTGCTAAGAGCCTTTGAACTCCCTTTGCGATGTTTGGTGCAACAAGAATTCCCCGAACTTTACGGTTTGCTTTACTCTTAATTGAATCAACATACTTTGCGAGTTGAAGCACAGCTTCGTTGCCTGCTGTTTTACGCTTGATCTCCACAACAACAAAATTATCATCTTTGTCCACGCCATAAACATCCACGAAGCCCGGCTCAACCTTTTTCTCGTAACTCATAGGTTTGAATCCTTCCTCAACAAGCGAAGGCTCTAACAAAATTGCTTTTTGCATGTCTTCCTCGCTTGCGTAGAGAGAGAACTCTCCAGAATCTATAAGGCTTAAAGCAGAAACCATGTGAATTTTGTCAAAAAACACCGCAACGGATTCGGCTGGCTTGCGCCTTACAGCACGAATCTCCAACGAGTTGTCTGTAACTTGAATGTGAAAAATGCAGCCAGAAGGCTGCCAGTTGACGGGTTCATAGCCAACTGAACGGTGAACAAGAAGGGAGCCATCCTCCTTAATCATTAAGATGCGCTCTCCAGGCTGCAGTTTTGAGCTTGCTCTTCCACTGTAATGAACCCAACAATCACCAATAACGAGTATTGTTTTACGTTTACAAACAGCATCCTTAAGGACTTTTTCTGCTTCCTGAATGCTTGGTCTCACTAGAACGGTAAAGGGTTTGGAGTTTAACACTTGTGTTCGCCAATAGGTTTTAGAGGCTTCTCTGCAGATAAGATTTCTGAAGGATTCGGCATGAGCGAGTGGGATAAGAAGCGCGATGTGATGCACCGTTATGATTTAACGGCGCACATTTATGATATGCGGTATGCTGAGGAGCAGACTGCAAAAATTGAGGCTGTTATGGAAAGCATAAACATGGAAAAAGAATGTTCAGTTTTAGATGTTGGGTGTGGAACAGGACTTTTATTTGAATATGTTTCACACAAAGCTGAAGCAATTGTTGGATTGGATATTTCAAGAGAAACTCTGCTTCAAGCAAAGAGACATGAGCAAAAATTTGTAAATGTACATTTGATTTTGGCTGACAGTGACAATGTGCCCCTGAAAGAAGATGTATTTAGTCACGTTTTTGCTTTAACTCTTATTCAGAACACACCTAACCCTTTCAAAACTTTGAACGAGATTAAACGGGTTTCAAAAGAGGATGCTGTAATTGTAGTTACTAGTTTGAAGAAAAAGTTCCCAATAAAAGCTTTCAAAAGGTTGCTGCACGATGCTGGTTTGGGAGTCGTTGCTTTAAATAATGAAAGCTTAAACTGTCATGTCGCGGTTTGCACCAAATTTCTCCATTAAGATCTTGCTTAGTTTAAAACTAAACTATATATGAAAGTAAAATATTAGAGCATGCTCTAATGCATCTCACATGACATGCTTGGTGGGTTAACGGATGCCTCTGAAAACGTTGAAAAAGGACACGGCGGAAGCATTAATGTTAGAATGGATTTTACATATCAAAAAGTACAAGTTAACCCTTGACAAAAACTTGTGTGTAGGATGTCAAATCTGCACTCTTGCATGCCCGAAAGAAGCGATTAAACTTGAAAAGCAGCCAAAAATTTCGGGAGAGAAAGCTAAACACACAAAAATCGACATAGATCTGGAAAAATGCAATTTCTGCGCCATATGCGATATACTGTGTCCTTACGGAGCAATAAAGGTAACCGTGAATGGAGAACAACTTCTGTCAGTTGTCGAAAAGGAAAGCTTCCCACAACTGATTCGAGACATCCAAGTAGACGCGAGCAAATGTCCTGTGGACTGCGTTGAATGCGAAGAAGCATGCCCATTAGACTTGATTAAAGTAACGAGGTTGACGGCTGACAGAAAAACTGTTGAAAATGTGGACTCTTTAAGTGAAAAGGAGAAGGGCGAACTTCAAGTCAAAATTGACATCCAAGAGGAGCGTTGTCCATGTTGCAGAATTTGCGAATTCAAGTGCCCCGAGGGAGTCCTGACTGTGCGAAAGATCTTTCACGGAAAAATAGACATTCAGCCAGAAAAGTGTCCCGAAGGTTGCATGGACTGCTTAGATGTTTGCCCAATAACAGGTGCACTTTACCTTTCTGATGAGGATAAAAAAGTGCATGTAAACGAAATGTTTTGCGTTTATTGTGGAGCGTGTAAAGTTGTTTGTCCGGTTGAGGAAGCATTGGAGCTTAAACGCACTTCGGTAAGACATACGCCGGTTAGTTCAGGAGCGTGGAATAAGGCCCTTGAGAGGTTAGCTTCACCAGTTGAGATCTCTAAAGAGTTGAAGGCGAAGGGTTCTCAGAAGGTGCTGGAATCTGTTGAGAAGAGGTTAGGCTGGAAGATGGTGTAGATGGCTCAAAGAGAAATCCAGAAGCAAGCGGAAACTGAGGAGTTACGGATAGGGGTCTTCATATGTCACTGCGGCTTAAACATAGCTGGCGTGTTAGACATAAAGGAGCTAGTTGAATTTGCGAAAGCTTTGCCAGATGTTGTCTACGTGAAAGAGAACCGTTACACGTGTGCAGACCCTGGGCAAGATGAAATTAGAAAAGGCATAAAGGAGCATAATCTTAATCGTGTCATTGTGGCAGCGTGTTCGCCACGGATGCACGAGCCTACGTTTCGAAGAACAGTTTCTGAAGCAGGTTTGAATCCTTTCCTTTTTGAAATGGCTAACATACGGGAGTTTTCATCATGGTGTCATCCGAGCACGCCGAAGGAGGCAACTGAAAAAGCCAAGGACCTAATAAAGATGGCTGTTGCAAAAGCGAGGCTGTTTCGCCCGCTTGAAACAATGGAAGTTCCAGTAACCAATAAAGCGTTAGTCGTAGGCGGCGGCATAGCTGGAATGAACGCTGCATTGGACTTAGCTGATATGGGTTTCAAGACGTATTTGCTCGAGAAGGGGGAAAGCATAGGGGGCCACATGGCACAGTTGGATAAAACGTTTCCAACTCTTGATTGTTCCATATGTATTGAAGGTCCAAAGATGGTTGATGTCGGGCGGCATCCCAATATTGAGATAATATCTTTTGCTGATTTGTTGAGTGTCAGCGGTTTTATAGGCAATTTTAAGGTCAAGATTCGGAAAAACCCACGTTATGTGGTTGCTGATAACTGCACGGGTTGTGGTGAATGTAGAGAAGTTTGTCCGATTGAGTATCCCAACGAGTGGGACATGAGTTTAGGTGTTAGAACGGCCATATCTGTCCCCTTTGATCAGGCAGTTCCGCTCATCTATACGATAAACAAGGATTATTGTATTGAATGCTTCAAGTGTGTTGACGCTTGTGGGGCAAGACGGGCCATAAACTTTGAGCAGGAACCCGAAGAAATCGAGCTAGAAGTAGGAACGATAATTGTGTCAACAGGTTATGACATTTACTTGCCTTATGACGATCCGCTTTATGGATATGGCAAATACGCGAACGTGATAACTTCTCTTGAATTTGAAAGACTTATACTTGCTGCTGGTCCAACCGTCGGAAAAGTTGTTAGAGCCTCAGATGGAAAGAAACCCCACACCATTGCCTTCATCCAATGCGTCGGCTCACGTGACATAAACAAGTATCCATATTGTTCAAACTTCTGCTGCATGTACACCTTGAAGCACGTCATCCAGCTCAAAGAGAAGTATAAAGAAGACGTAGAGGTCTATGTTTTCTACATGGATATGCGGAGCAACTTTAAAGGCTTTGAGGAATTCTATCAACGGGCAAGAGAACTTGGTGCAAACTTTGTTCGTGGAAGGGTAAGCCGAGTTTTTGAGGTTCCCGAAACAAAGAATCTGATTATACATGTTGAGGACACGGCTCTTGGTCAGCCTATAGAAGTTGAGGCTGAAATGGTTGTTTTGGCAACTGCAGCCATACCCAAAAAAGGTACAGATGAGATGGCACGCATACTTAACGTGACACGTGGAGCAGACGGCTTCTTCATGGAAAGCCACCCCAAACTCAAGCCTATAGACGCACCTACGGCTGGAATATTCTTCGCTGGAGCATGCCAAGCACCAAAAGACATACCATACTGTGTCTCGCAAGGCAGCGGTGCAGCATCAAGAGCAGCAACCGTGCTTTCGAAGCCAACTTGGAAGATTGAGCCGATAATAGCTGTTGTGGACCCGGACAAGTGCAGAAACGTCAAGACGAAATGTGGAATATGCGCCCAGAAGTGTCCTTACGGGGCAATAAAGGCTGAGAACGGGAAACCAGCTCAGGTGACAATAGCCATGTGCCACGGATGCGGAACATGCGTGGCAGAATGCCCGGCAGATGCCATATCACAAATGCACTTCGCAGACGCCCAGATCTTCGCCCAGATAAGAGCAGCCCTAGAAACAAACCCTGAAGACAAGATTTTGGGTTTCCTCTGCAACTGGTGCAGCTATGCTGGGGCGGACCTAGCGGGAACAAGTAGGTTTGAATATCCGCCAACAATAAGACCTATACGAGTTATGTGCTCTGGAAGGGTTGACCGAGACTTCATTCTAGAAGCCTTCAGGCTCGGTGCAGGCGCTGTTCTAGTCAGTGGCTGTCACCTACCATACGACTGTCACTACATTAGTGGAAATGTGCAAATGAAAGCCAGGATGGATGCGTTGGCGCCTATGCTTCAAAAACTCGGGTTAAGCCCTGAAAGGTTTCGTGTGGAATTCATTTCAGCCTCTGAGGGCGTCAAGTTTGCAGAAGTCGTGAGGGAAATGACTGAACAGATGCATGTCCTAGGCAAGGATAGAATTGAAGCTGAAAATGAGAAACTGCGCCCGATATTAGAGAAAATGTTGAAAAGAAAGGGACTTATTTAACTCGCATTCAATACAATTATTCGAAGCTTTGAGTAAAATTTATCAGATTGGAAGAGCAAATGTGGGCTATGCCAAAACAAAAAATGATGGATCTACTCTACGAGCTTATGAAAAATTCTAAACGAAGCGACAGAGAACTCGCAAAAGTTGTGAAAGTGTCGCAACCCACAATAACGAGGATGCGGAAAAATCTTGAAAAAAAAGGATACATCCGCGAATATACAATAGTGCCTGCTGTTGAAAAACTGGGATTCGAGCTCACAGCATTAACCTTTCTGTCCACAAGCACGAGACCAAGAGACGTGAAGGAAATGCAGAAATGGATTTCTGAAAGCCAGAAAATATTTTTCTCAAGCTTGGGTGAAGGTCTTAATGGAAAAACACTTTTACTGGTTTCAGTTCACAGAGATTTCACAGATTTCTCAGAGTTCACACGTGAAGTCAGAGGTATTCTTGGCTTAAAGGGTGCTTCAATGGAAAGCTTTCTAGTTTCAGTGAAAACAGACATGATCAAACATTTCTCATTCAAAAATCTAGAACGAATCTAGTCCATATTTTAGAATCATCCGTATGCTGACGATAATCAGCACTAAGCCAAAGATTCTGCAAAGGGTTCTTCCAGAAATCCTTTTAGATGCATAAGCGCCTAGTTGAGCACCAAAAATTGTTCCTAAAACCAGTAGAAACGCGTATTCAAAGTTTATGTGATCTAGTCTGAAATGTTCTACGACACCGCATGTTGAAGTGAAAATCATTGTAAACATGGAAGTCGCCACCGTAATGTGCATCGGCATACCCATAGCCAACACCATTATCGGCACCATAAGTGAACCTCCGCCAATGCCTAACAAACCAGATGAAAGCCCTCCAAAAAAACCTAACACTACACCTGATAAAACTCTTTTTTTAGATTCGAACAATGAACTCTCAGAATCTACGGGGTTATTTTTTTCTGTATCTGAGTGTTTATTTTTGGAAAAACTTAGTTTCAAGATCATGCGCAAAGCAACAAAAAACAGGAAGCACCCGAAAATTAAGCCCAATAACTGCTCATCTATGACTGAGGTTATGTGCGCACCTAGAACAGCTCCTGGAACGGTTGTTATTGCCAAGATTATGCCAGTCTTGTAGTATATTCGCTTTTGCCTTGAATAATTTGCAGTTGAAGCTAACGAAGTAAAAATGATTGTCGTTAGACTTGTTCCAACAGCATGAGAGGGAGAAAAGCCATACACTAAAGTCAGTAGAGGCACTATGAACACGCCGCCTCCGACGCCAACCATGGAAGCAACGGTTCCAATTAGGAACCCTAACAAGGGTAACAAGATTTCCATCATGTTCATCACGCTAAGATCACGCCTATCTTAGTTAAAGAGTGATTTCTAGGTGTTCAATTATTAAAATCTTAACGTGCCTGACTGTTTAAACTAGAAACCTTTTACGTGGCTTTCCTTGGTTTCCCAGTATTCCCGTGTTCGTAAATATTGAATTTTCGCTTTCAAAAGATCCATGTAAAATTCATCTTCCTCTTGATGCATTTTCCCTAGAAGTCTAAACGCAGTTTCCGGACCCACACCTCTAACTTCTAAAGCAATAACAGCTTTTCTACCATAACTCAATATCAAGTCAGCAGTATGCCTTGCATAGGTCAAATCCTTAAGCTCTTCCTCTGTCAATTCCTTCTTTTCCAGTCTTCTCTCCAAAATCTGCCGTAAATTTTCTGCGTCTTGGTTAAAACGAACCAGTGCCAGGAGCCTTGCTCCACATTTTTCGCAGGTTGGATATTTTGGCAAGTTCCGGATTTTCTTTTCCGCGATCCATTTGGCGCATGAAAGACACAGCAGCATTACCTTTCTAGCTTCTATTGCCCTCTTCATCCTATCGATATTGCTTAATAGAACGCGTTCAGGAGCCATCAATTCTGAAATGTCAGAATACTTAGCCAATATGTGGTGTGCTAAGGGCGTGGGCTTTTCCAAACGATATAAGGTGCTGACCTTGATTCTACCCTTTTTGACGTCTTCCATGATTTCTTTAACCTTTTTAATGTCTACTTTTTCAAGCATTGCCTCCCGCAAAGTCTCATCAAAAATCGGCGTTTTCCTGAACTGGTCTGACAGCTGCCTCAATCTTTTGGAATTTAGGATAGTCTTTCCACGCGGCAATGCCCCAAATCTCTCAGCCACAAACTTCATCTTGTAGGAGAAGGGGAATCTAGCTTCTAAATAATCATTAAAAGATTTTTCCACATCTCCAACAGATAAATTGAAAAGAGTTGCAGAAAGTTTTTGCATTTCTTTTGCTTTTAATTTTCGAGGTGCTTCAATCAAGATTCTGTAGCCATCGTTCCACCACCCCGTTATGAGTTCGCGGTCTGAAAGTATAGCGTCAAAAATGCAGCCTAAAGTGCGATTTACGATCTCGCCGAAGCAAGCGTGAATTACGACGTATTTGTCAAACACTTCAAGAAGAATGTGATTATGAGTTGGCAGTTGAGCATCCTGTTCCAGATGTTCCAGAACTTCCTCAACAGCCTTAACTAGAGCCGACTTGTCTATCGCAAGTTCTTCTGCAAGCTTTTCTGTTGCAACTTCGGCTTTTCCATTTCTCCTCAACTCCTCAGCAATTTTTTCTCGAATTCTCCCTGTTTCTTGGGCTAGGTTGTAGGGCACAGGTAGCATTTCCCCGTCCCATCCGGGAATCGCCGCCAATGGATCTTCTGAGGGAACTACGTAAACTGTGCCTGTTTCGTCTTCTATCTGGACTATGCGCCACACTTTTCCTCTGCAAATAAAATTCAATCCTACGCGAACTCTCAAAGCCATGAACTCGTCGCCTAGAGTGCCTATTTTGCGGTCTGAGATAATGTTCACAATTGGGTAGCGTTTCTCATCTGGAATCATCGATAAGTTTTCGTAGTAGTAACGCCTAGTCTTCTGAGTTCTCCTCAAAGCCCTTCCTTCTTCTTCAAGTCTCAACTCGTTCAACCAATCTAGATAATCAACGACATCTAAAAGCTTCTCTTCTGAAAGCTTCCTATAGGGGTATGCCCTTCGCAACATAGCCAGAAGCGTTTTCAACTGTATTTTTCCCTCATCCATGAGGATTCCGGCAACTTGGTGAGCCAAAACATCCAGAGCATTTTCATGAATTAAAACTGGCTCCAATTCGCCTTCATAGGCACTTTTCACAGCTGCCATTGACTCTAAAGTATCATCTGGAAAAGCTGTGACAATCACGCCTTCGGAAAGCCTATCCAACCGGTGACCGCTTCTCCCAACTCTCTGAATTAGACTGCTAACCTGCCTCGGTGAAAGGTATTGAATAACAAGGTCTATGTTGCCTATGTCTATCCCAAGTTCCAACGTGCTCGTACAGACTATTGCCTTCAAAGTTTCCGATTTAAACTCATCCTCTATCCTTGCCCGTTCTTCCTTCGACAAGGAACCATGATGAACGGCTATGTCGAATCGTTTAAGCTGGTCAAATCTGCGCCCCAACATCTCCGCGTTCTGCCTGCTGTTTACGAAGATTAGGGTTGACCGGTGGCTGTCCACAAGCTCTGTTATCCGCCTTATCCTCGCCGCTGCCTCTGGGGAAGTTCTGAGTTGTCCAGCCAAATCATAATCAATCTCTTCTGGATTCGGAGTTTCCACCAAGTATCTGTAGTCCTTTGACATGGCTGCTTCAACGACTTTGATGCTTCTATGTGTCCCCGCGATGAATTTTGCAACTTTTTCTGGGTTTGCCACTGTTGCTGACAATCCGATTCTTTGGAACTCTCTTCCAGTAATCTCGTACAAGCGTTCTAAGGCTATTGTCAGCTGGACCCCACGTTTGCTTGATGCAAGTTCATGCACCTCATCTACGATGACATGTTTGACGTGACTTAAGTGCTGTTTCATGCGGGAGCCAGGAAGTATGGCTTGAAGGGTTTCAGGCGTTGTGACCAGCATGTTAGGCGGGAAAAGCGCTTGTTTTCTGCGAAATTTTATCTCAGTGTCACCATGTCTAACTTCAATTGAAACGCCAAGTTTGGAAGCCCAGAACGATAAGCGTTTTAGCATGTCGCGGTTTAAGGCTCTTAAGGGAGTGATGTAAACTATTGATATGCCTTTCTTGGCGTTTTGTTGAATGAAATCAGAGAATATTGGCAGAAGAACAGCCTCTGTTTTCCCGCTTCCAGTGGGCGCAATCAAAAGCACATTCTCTCCAGCCAAGATCGGAGGGATAGCCATAACCTGAGGCAGAGTAGGCTCAGAAAACCCTAATTCAACTAACCCGTCACGGACTGGTTTAGCAAGCAACTGAAAGACATTGGAACCTAAAGTTTTCCCACTCCTAACAGGACATTTTCATAAACTATTATCTTGAAAGAACGTTTATTCTTTACTCAAACCTAACCTCTCTTAAATTCTCAGTACTCTAAGTCTGCCTTATGACAGATTTTTTACGCATCCCACACATTGGAGCCAAATAGCGGTGATACGTAAAAATACCTGTATTCTACACCCTTGTTTTTCTCCAAAACGTAAGTAGTTCCGTCACGTCTTTTGCTTTTTGAGCGGTCACGTAGCAGAGGTACAATGATCAAGAATGGATAACTGCTTTTTCTACCACTAAGTTCAAATGTTCCAAATGGTAGAGCTTTAACTAAGAATACGAAAATAAGAAAGATGTTTTGGGGAGATTTGTTATGGCTCTGATGGTCCTGTGATGTATGCCCAAACGCTTACTAAGACTAGTGTTAGACATGCTCCAGCAAATCCTGAAACCAGAAATCTTATTTGAATCAGTTCTGGTAATATCGTCACAAGCCATGGAATTGCATATTCCGCGGTCAGATCAGCTATGATTCCCGCCATGAATCCTAAGACCGCTACTAGCCCGAAAACCTTTATTCTGTCACCCACTTTTTTCACCTTTGCTTACATTAGGATTCTAAGCCCCTTTTTAGTCTAACTTACATGTTTTTGTCTATTACAGTGAAAGCAGCAAGCAGTTCTTTTCATTGTAAAATTAAAGCTCAAAACGGTTTTTAGAAGCGTGTATATTTCTACGTATATACGTGAATGTTTTCAGCATGTTAACAATGTATAAGATTTGTTTAAGCGTAATCTTCTGTTCGGAGGTATTAAATTTGTCAGAAAGATTCAATAAAAGGTGGGAAGACAGACGTAATGAGCAACCGCTAACAGACCGCATTAAAGGGGCAGTGAGGCCGCCAGGTCCATTAAAGCCAAGACTTAACATGGCAGTTAGACGCTTAGACTTGCAAATACAAAAGCTAGATCAAGCGGGTGAAAGGTTCAGCAAAAGAGACCAATCGATATTCGCAAGAATCGTAGATGCTTACACAAAGCATGACATGGCACGGGCAAATGTCTTCGCTAGTGAATTAGCTGAAATTAGAAAAATGGAAAAAATGATTATGCATGCAAGACTCGCCCTCGAACAAATTGGGTTAAGATTGCGAACAGTGTCAGAGCTTGGAGATGTGGTTTCAACACTAGGCCCTGCAGTAAGTGTTTTAAGCGCAGTTAAAACTGGAATGGCAAACATGTTCCCAGAAGCGGAAAGGGAGTTAGGACAAATAGGCGATATACTGAGCGGAATAATAATGGAAGCTGGACAAAACACAGGGTTCTCGATGAACTTTGAAACCAGTAATGAAGACGCACAGAAAATTCTCACAGAAGCCGCAACCGTTGCAGAACAGAAAATCAAAGAGAAATTCCCAGAATTGCCAGCGGGGATCCCTTCCATACCCTTAGGAGAAAAATCCCCTACTGAAACGTCCTAAACTCAAACACATAGGAGACAACTATTATGACACAAAATTCCAACCTTTTTATCTCAATCGGCAAACAAATAAAAGATGAATACGGACGCACAATCGGCAAAGCCACATCTTTCGCTGTAAATCCAAACGGCAGAATTAACTCAATCTACATTGAACAAGGAAACGGCAAAATCATGAAATGTCCTGCGGAAAACCTGAAAGTCGAAGATTCGGGGATCATTCTTCTATCCAGAGTAAAAATGGAAGCTAAAACCCTTTCCGATCAAATTCCATTAATATGGCGGAAAGACCAGGCTTTAAACGAGCTTCTCGAGAAAAAGAAGATTTCACCAGAAGTACATGAAGATTTGCACAAAAGTTTTGAAGGAGTCCTAAACCAACTAAAAGACGAAGCCAAAACTCTGATGGAAAATGTGGATAAGGAAACTGTTAGGTGCGCTAAAGAAATTAAGGAATTAAACTATGCTTTGGTTAATCTTGAAATTGAACATGAAATAGGCGAAATCGACGAGGAGTCTTACCAGGCATCTTTCGCAACAATACAAGAATATCTAAAAAAGGCTAACACGGAGAAAAGCGAACTAGAAGCGATGGAGAGTAAGCTTTCAAATATCCTTCTGGGAGAAACACCTTCGCTGATAGAACAAGAAACTAGGGAAGAACCTGCCGAAGAATCAAAAGCTCAAGAGCAAGTGCAAACGGATGCTCTGACTTCTCCAATTCCGTCACCGAATCTTCCAGAGCCACCTGTAGTAGTTTACGTGAAAGAAGTGGGCGAGTCCAGCGCTTAGGCTGAAGCGTAGCGGGCGGAGGGAGCGGGTATCAGAAAACTTTTCCAAAAGAACCCTCCACTACTACGAGAAGTGATTGGTAAGTCAATGCGTAAACTGAAGATTGAACAAAGTAGGATCGAACAAGTCTCTTTCAGGTTGAAGAAAAGAGACAATGTGTTATTTCAAACGTGCGTCCATGCCTTAAAAAAGCAGAACAAAGGTAGGGCTACCATATTAGCGAACGAGATTGCGGAAGTCAAGAAGCTTACAAAGTTTCTCTATCATGTGGAACTAGCAATCGAACGGGTAATTCTTAGACTTGAAACAATAAGGGAACTCAGCGACATAGTTATCGACTTGAAACCAGCATTAAGGATGCTTCAAAACGTTTCAAAAGAGCTTTTCGAAGTCCTACCAGATGTCTCATCAGAACTAGGCAAAGTTAACGACGTAATAAGCGAAACCCTTTACTCAACAAGAATAACAACAGATGAGTCATTAATCCCAGTAAACAGAACTACGCCAGGCGGAGAGGAAATACTAAAAGAGGTTTCAAGCTTCGTAGAACAAAGAGTAGCTGAAAAACTTCCTGAACCGCCCTCTGCTCTAGAAACTCCTGTGGAAACTCCTGTTAGGCAAATGGTTGCATTGGCGGCAACATGCTCACAAATAATCGGTCAAGAAACTGTTGAAACAGAAGCTGTATCTTCCCAAAATCTCCTTTCTTTCAAGAAGTCGGAAGTTCAAGAGGTTTCGTTAAAAGTTGAAAAGCCATCACTGCAGGATGTTCTCTTCGAGTATGTTAAGAAAAGTAAGGGAGAAGTTGATTTGACGCAGTGTTCCGTTGAATTGAATGCGTCATGTGAAGAGATTGAGAAGGCTCTTCAGGGCTTGGGGGCTGAGGGTAAGATAATAGTTGAGACCAAAGCTAGGTGAAGAGCTTATGGGTGCACCACAAGAGCTGGAAAAATCTGCAACAAATTATGCTTTGGAAGCCGTCCGCTTGGACAAGCAAAGTTCAAGAGGCATGGCGATAACAATGTACCAAAGGGCTATAGAAACTCTTCTGAAACTGGTTCAATTATATCCAGAATACAACCTAAACAAGGTTTACATACAGAGGGCAATAGCCTACCAAGAAAGGATAAAAGTACTGCAAGGGACAACACCGATCGAATCGCATGCAGGAGCTGGAAAAACAGTTGAAAATGCCAAAACCACCCAAAGCGAAAAGGCGAGTTACGACGAGCTCATAGTAAAGGAAAAACCAAACGTGAAATGGGAACAAGTAGTTGGACTCGAACATGCAAAGAAGGCAATAAAAGAAGCCATAGTTTATCCAGTTCAGAGATCAGACCTATTCCCATTAGGTTGGCCTCGAGGAATTCTCCTGTTCGGACCGCCAGGTTGTGGAAAAACGTTGTTAGCAGCAGCCGTAGCCACAGAAATAGATGCTACCTTCATATCTGTTGATGCCGCATCAATAATGTCTAAATGGTTGGGTGAAGCTGAGCAAAATGTTGCCAGACTATGCAATTCTGCCAGAAAATCAGCTATAGAGGGAAAACCAGCCATTGTTTTCATAGACGAGTTAGACTCTCTCATGGGAAGGCACTCGAACGAAGTCGGCGGAGAAGTTCGCGTTCGAAACCAGTTCTTGAAAGAAATGGACGGCATCATAGACAAGGGTAAAAACTTACATGTTTACATTATTGGAGCAACAAACAAGCCGTGGGACTTAGATTGGCCTTTTATTAGAAGGTACCAAAAAAGGATTTTGGTGCCGCTTCCTGATCACCACGCCCGCCTAATGATGCTTAAATTGTACACACGCAGTTTACAGTTAGCCCCGGACATAGATTTGCATGATTTAGCTAGGCTGTCAGAGGGATTTTCCGGAAGTGACATAAGGGATGTGTGTCAGGCGGCGCATCTCAAAGTCATAGGTGATTTATTCGAGTCAGGTCAAGCGGCTAACAAGTTGGCTAAGCCAAGACTGTTGAGGATGGGTGACTTTAGACAAATACTTGAAGAGAGGAAACCGAGTGTTTCGCTCAACATGATAGCTTCATATAACAGGTGGTTCGAAGCGTTTAAAGCTCTCTAGGGGAGGTAAAGTTAGAAGTCTTAAAGAGTCGCAAAGAGTGGAAAGGTTTGGAGAAGTCCATCCTTCGTTTTAAAGAGATCTCTCCTTTCTCCCTTCTCCCCCTTTAAACAGGATCTCCAAACCCCACAGTTCAACTGCAGAGCAGTCAAGCGGCTCCCATGACCTTTATTTCAATAGTTTCATTACCTTGAATCTCAACACCCTTCAAGGTTGAGAGCATAGCCAAAACTGTTTTTCTTATTATCCTTTGAACGAAGGGATGCATGGGCAATTTTTTCCCATCAATTCTAACTGTCAGCTTTACATCATTTTTTGGCATTTTTCTCCACTATATCCACGATTTCTTTCTTATTTTGAAGCACGTTCGAATAGGGAACGTTCAGATTTAGAGTTTCTATCGAGTAAAGACCCGTAAAAGCTAGTATGGGTTTAAAGTTTTCTGAGGCTTCTATGGCTTCTTTCGCAGATTTTACGGTTACAATTTTTGGCACATTATAGTTCTTACCTACAAGTTTTTTGAAGCCCTCTAAGAAAACAAAGTCAACGTCTCTGCATCTATGCAAAATCTCTTCCAAAGAAAAGCTTGTTGTATCCATCTTTTCTATTGTGGCTATTTCATCGGATGCCATGCTAACAATTATTTTGGCTCCAGATTGAGCAAATCTCCAAGTGTCCTTTCCTTTTGTGTCTATTGTAAAGTTTGGTTCAGGAATATGCTTTACCACTGCGATTTTGTAGCCTCTTTCGGTCAACTGCTCAGTTAAAACTTCTATTGTTGTTGTTTTTCCAGAGCTTTTACTGCCTACAACTGCGATAACGGTTGTTTTCAACTATTTTCACCTTTGGCTACTTCATTTCTTCCATGAAGATTTTTTCTAACGGTTTCTTGTTTATATGTAGTTTTTCTGAAAGAGTTTTTACCCATTTTATATACACTCTAAAAATGTTTTGCAATATCTCCGCTTTTTCTTCTTCAGATAAGTCTTTTTCTTCAGCAAGTAATAAAGCAAACCACTTACCCACATCTGAGAGTTGGTAAGTTTTAACCCATACGATGCGTCCGTCTTTTTCCGTTTTCTCCATTTCCTCCATCAAAACTCCAAGGTTAGTTAAAGACTTTAAATTTCCAATAATTGTCTTGTTGGAATAAGGAAGTTTTTTCACAAGGTCTTTCTGATAAATTTTGTTTGAAATACCTTGGCTGAGTGAAAATCTCAGAGTATCAACAGCCGATCTAGACCCGAAAATCGCGCTTAATATCTTTGTTTTTTGTTCTGTTGGAAGAAACACTACATAAGGATGTAATTTCACTTTAAATCACTAACTGAGAAGTGTTTGTCTTAACCATCTTAAATATTACGCTGGTCTGAGCAGTATGCTTTTTAATTGTTTCACCTAGATTCTCATTGAGGTGTTTCAAAAACGGTTATTTCAAAAAATTGGGTTCCAACCGATGGAGACACGTTCATAACTAAGGAAGGCTTCATATTCAATGTTTTCGGATACGAGCACCCAAACAATCGAGTTTTCTCCTTCTTAAAATATGTTCCTTCCGAATTAAAGATGCTTTTCAATATTCGCTTTTTAGAACGAACTTGGAGCTATGGTGGGCTGAAATTTTTCCGAGCTGAAAAACTTTACACAGCAAAAAATTATCAAACATTTCTGGAGACTTTTCGAAGTAACTTCCCAAGTTACGTTTACTTTTGTCCATTTAGAGAAAAGGAAGTAATTAGCACGCCCCTGAATTCTATGAAAAGAGTTTACGTTCCAAAGGAATGCCTTACTTCGTTGAGGAAGACAAAATGTAAGGATAGCCTACAGAAGACGGCCTTAGACCTTATTGAGTTGCTGTCCAACGAATCAGGTATTAGTCTAGAAGATTTTGGGGTTCATGGTTCTATTGCTTTAAACATGCACACTCCTGAGTCTGACATAGACCTCGTTGTGTATGGGGCGCAAAACTTTCGCAAACTAGAGAAAACAATAGACAAGCTTGTTGGAGAAGGAACATTAAATTACGTGGTCAATAATCGTCTAGATGTAGCGAGATTGTATAAGGGTCACTATTTAAAGATGGTCTTCATGTATAACGCAGTCCGCAAACCAGAAGAGGTCAATTCAAAGTATGGAATATTCAGGTACTCTCCAGTAGACCATGTTAAGTTTCGTTGCGAAGTCAAAGATGACAAAGAAGCCATGTTCCGACCGGCAACATACAAAATTGAAAACTACAAGCCAGCCAATTCCTCTTTAACACTTTCCAGAGATAAAACTCCAAGATTCGTGGTTTCTATGATTGGATGTTACAGAAACGTTGCGAAAAAAGGAGATAAAATCGAGGTTTCTGGAGTGTTGGAGAGCGTTAAAAACATCATAACAGAGGAAACATTTCACCAAGTTGTTGTTGGAACAGGTGTGCACGAGGATGAGTATATTTGGCCACTTTAAAACTTAGGGACCGTGACGCTATAGTTACAAGAAAAGGCTTGATTTTCCGTGTTTTCGGATACTCTCATCCGTCAAAAGCCTATATTTGTGATGCTGAATACGCACCAGCAGAAATCTTCAAATCTAGCAACCCGAAAGCTTTCAGAAACAGAGGGCGACATGTTTTCTACAAGTTTTATGAGGATGAAGGCTGGAGGTTTGTCCACAAAAATTATCCCCAATACACAATCTTTCATGAGATGCTTCGTAGAAATGTTGTGGGCATTTGTCACTCTGATGCCGTGAAAGTACGAAAACCACACGAGGAGCTTGGCAGGTTAGTGGAAACGAGACCGAAAGATGAGCTTGTTGCAGCTTTGCAGAATGTTCTGGAATTTACGACACAATGCTCTAATCTGTCAACGAAAAATTTTGGCGTGTTTGGCTCTTTGCTTCATGGTTTCCATCATCCAAGATTTTCTGATATAGATCTCATTATTTACGGCGGAAAAAATGCGTTTAGGTTATGTGAAAATTTGCAGGAATTATATAGAGACAAATCTTCAATGCTTAGGAATGAATTTGAAACTGATGAATCAGTTAGGGGAAAGCGTTGGAGATTTCTAAATTACAGTCCAAAGGAATACTTTTGGCATCAACGGAGAAAAACGATCTATGCATTGTTCAACCACGAAGGTAGCGGGAGAATCATCAAGACAGAGTTCGAACCGGTGAAAGGCTGGGAAGAAATTAGCAACGAATATGATGCTGAGGCGAGAATTGTGCAAAAAGGCTGGACTAAGATTCTTGCACGTGTGGTTGAAGATCAAGATGCGCCTTTTATTCCGTCCATTTATAGCATTAAACCCTTGAAGGTTTTAAACGGGGCAAAAGATGCCGTTAAAACGAGCCGAATCATTTCTTACGTGGAGGAATTTAGACTGCAGGCACATAGAGATGAGACAGTCTATGTTGAGGGAAATCTGGAAGAGGCAGCGACTCCTAAAGGAAACTTCCACCAAATTACATTGACCTATTGCCCCAGATACTACGAACAAGTCTTGAAAGTTGCATCTTGAAATCACGGTAATATCATGTAGTCCGACGGTTTGTTCCCAAGCAAGAGTCTAAAGCATTCACGATTTTTCCTATTGTCTGTAACACGCTCAACTTTTCCCTGTGCGATGACAACTTCGCCATTTCTAGCTTGTTCACAGAATCTGCCACGGAAAGATACAATCTCTTCAACTGGTGTTATTTGAGGGCCTTCAAGAACTTGCACATCGCTGACCTTGTAGACGCATGGTGTGAAAATTGACTCTGAATCGTCTACAACTGTAGCCTTAACTCTTGCGTAGCCAACATTCACATAGTGAACGTCCCCATACTTCTCGCCAACTTCACTCCAATCCTTCACAAAACGAATGAAATAATCCCTCTGCAAGAATTTTCCTTGCAACACTTTTCTAGATTCGCTTCGAACGAAGTCTTCGTAATTCATCATTGTATCTTTCGAACGAAAATCGAACAAGACTTTCAAATCTTTCCAAGTGTAAGGCTTAAAAGGTCCCTGTTTTTCACCCAATAGGTTTTTCAGAGCAGAGTAAACCTTTCGACAGTTTTCAGAACCATAAACAATGGGATCAATATCAGAACTAGGCGTGTGAAGACTCACCATAATTGAGCCGGAAATACCAATCGCATCCCAAGGAATATCCGCAGTCTCTTTTAACAGTTTAGCTAACCGCAAAGCTAGGCTTTCAACTATGTCTAGGCTATTTGAACTGCGAAGTTCTCGAAGCTTCTCAGCGGGTTTATGATCGTTTTTAACTGCATCAACTGGAACTTCGCACAGTGTTTCATCAAAAACGGGATTGCAAACAAGATACTGAGGATATCTTTCCTTTAATAACGCGTAGCGTTCTGAAAGGGAGTAAACCTTGCTGTAACGTTTGCTATTCTTTTTTCTTTCGCCTTTTTCGTCTGGAAAATAGCGCAAAAACGCAATTATTCGGTTTGGCGGATGTATCAACCCTTTCACATCAAATATCAAGCCTTCAAATGTCTCTATAAAGTCTCCTTCACGTGCTTTGAATCGCATAATTTAACATTCCGCTGAAAACTATTTACGTTTTCTTGATAATAATCCTGCTCTATATAAGGCCATCAATAAGCCAAGTCCGAATATCGTTGCAATGATTGTCATAAGTAATCTTTCAGCGGCTGACACTGGGATCATATACATGAAGAGAGAAGGAACATTTGGAAGCCCCAAAGGATCCAGGAAGTAATTCTGAATGTCCTCAAGCGAAATGAATATGTCAATAACTCCAATGAAAATTAGGTTTCCAAGCATATGGTCTGCTATAATACCACAGTAGCTTGCTAAGAAAGTGGAAGAAATGAACGAATACTTACCTCCACCGAAGATTCCGTACAATATGAAAACTGCCGAAATTATGTATAGAGGAAGCGAAAGGTAGGGCAGTATCCATATTTCCTCGCTTATGTACGGCTTAGAGAATAGGTAGGCACAAGCTATCAAGATTATTCCCAGAAATATATGATTGGGCTTGAATTGCCACCCTTCCTTTTTTAATCCAATTTCAGTAAAAGATTTGGCAATCCAATTTCTTGTGATTAGAATAGCAAAGAGTCCAGCGAGATGTAAAATTGGGTACAGCGGAGCTTGCATGCCAACCCACGTCAGATACCACCCAACAATTAACGCGCCTAATATCGTGGCAGCCGCGATCCAACCAGGAATTTTAACTCTTTCCGTTACTCTATCAGATGTGAGAAAACCTGCAATCATTGCCGAAACAGCAGGAGAGAAAGACGTAAGAAAGGAAAAGGGGCTACCAGAGGTTAAAAGTCCGCCTATTAAAGCGGCTAAGAAACCCAAATATGGTCCTATAATCATTCCGTAAATAGGGGCAATTGCAGCGTCAAATTTTATACTGGAATCGGGGACTCCTACTATTGGTATTCCTGGAATAAACTTGATTATTATTACTGACAACGCTGAGAAAATAGCTAAAAAGGTAACATTTCTTGTGGTAAGTTTTAGGCTTGACATTAGAGGCACCTGTGTAATTAGGGTAATAGCCGTGTAATTTTTTACACAATATTAATAAATCTTTCTACGGTAATGTTATTTTAGGGATGCTATTGCAAGTAGTTTCTCAGGAGAAGGCAAAGCATATTTCAAAGTGTCTTGAGTTGGCTATTTTATTGGAGGCTAGTGCCAACAAACCCGGGAATGTGAACAGAACAACAAACTTTGAAAGCACCTATTATGAGCATTTTCTTGCTTCTGCCGTGGCTATTGCATCCTCTTTCGAGTGTGCAGCGGAACAAGGAGTTCTGGTTTCCCGAGGAAAAATCCACGTTGGCGATGTTGGGCTTGGACGAATTATAAAGAATAGTGTAGAGGATGTTAATGCTTGGCAACAAGGTGGCAACACATTACTTGGAACAACGATTTTGCTCTCGCCCATTGCAGTTGCAGCGGGAATGACTTCTGCTAAAGAACATGTTTTCAAGATTCCAAAACTGAGGAAAAATGTGAAGCTTGTCGTAGAATCAACCACACCAGAAGATGCGGTTAACGTTTACGAAGCTATCAAAAGCGCTAATCCCGGCGGACTCGGCATGGTTCCAGAACTCGACATTAATGACCCAGTTTCCATAAACAAAATATTTAAAGAAAAGATCTCATTATACTCCATCTTCGAAATAGCCTCAAAATACGATATGATCTGCTCCGAATGGGTTAACAATTATCCGATAACTTTTGATGTTGCCTATCCTTGCCTGATTGAACAGATTAGGAAAACCGTTGACTTAAACATGGCTATAATTCACACGTTCTTGAAGATTTTAGCCGAATATCCAGATACTTTTGTAGCCAGAAAGACTGGCATTGAAAGAGCACGCGAAGTTTCTGCCATGGCGAAGGAAGTTTTGAAGCTTGGAGGCCTTGAAACTTCAAGAGGTAAGAAAAGGCTTCGTGAATTTGATCATGAACTTAGAGAATCGAGTAATCTTTTGAATCCTGGAACAACTGCTGACATAATTGCAGCTGCTCTGGTCCTAACCGTTCTGAGCGGATATAGACCATAGTTGAAGACGGATTCTGTTCTCTTTGAAATCATGTTTTGTGAAGGGAAACTGCAATCGCGCATAGAATGATTGGTGTGTCAGCTTAAAGTGTCTTTAGAGATAGCTTGTATGCTATTATCCCTAGAGTAAATAGAATCAGACCGGAGATTGTCATGTAGATGATTTCCGGCATTACCGCTTCAAGTGGAAGATTCTTAGTCATGATGTCCTGCATTGCATAGACTAATTTAGTGAACGGAAGAGCCTCACCGAAGATTTGAGCTGATTCTGGCATTATGTCTAGAGGGAAGAAAGATCCGATGAAGAATTGGAGTGGGACGCTGATTAAAACTGCGATAGAATTGGCAGCCTCTTCGTTTTTTGCAAGAGATGAGATTATCAGTCCGATCCCGATTGCAGAAAGTGCACCTAAGAAGACTGTCAAGATAATTGCGGGAATATTCCAGTAGAGATTAACTTGGAAAATAAATATGCCGCTAGCTAGCATGATGATCGCAGATAAATAGACGATTGCTAGAGAGGAGATGAACTTCCCGGCTAGAACAGTTATAGGAGAGACAGGCGCGATAACCATCCGCTGAAAGGTTCCTCTTGTGCGCTCACCTGCGATAGCTACAGAAGCATGGTTTAACCCGCTCCAAAGAAGGACAAGACCCAGTGTGCCTGGTACCATGTAGTCAATCCACCTTAGCGGGCGTCCAGAAACATCTGCTTCACTGATTGAAACCGTGATCGGGTCGGCGAGAACTTTAGCATGGTCCCGCATTTGCGCATCTGGAATTTGACTAATCGCGATTTGTTGATAAGATTCTATAAATCTCGAGATAAAGCCGAATATGCTTTGCTGTACGATTAGAGAGCCTGTGGGGTCGCTCGGGTCCGTGTAGAGATCAAGGTGGGCTTTTGTTGGGATTGCATATTGGTAAGAAAGTGCTTCTGTAAAGTTGTCTGGTATAATCACGGCAATTTTGATCTCCCCGCGGCTAATATCATACGCGGCAGTGCCATTTGTGTCTTTATCGCCGTACGCATTGTATTCGTAAACTGTGAAGTTAACGTCTTTCAGCGCTTGAACAAATGCGTCTCCAATTGTGCTGTTTTGAGAATCAGTGCCATTTACATTGGTCATTTCTCCGTCGAGGTTAACTATTCCGGCGGTGATGCGGCTTGCTTCTTCTGTGCCTGTGCCGCCGAACGTGAAGCCAATTATGATTAGGAAGAACAGAGGGAAGAGTAATGTGAAGAAGATGGCGGTTTTGTTTCGTACAATTCCGAGAAAGTCTGTTTTTGCAATTGCGAATACTTGATGGGCAGTTCTTTTGAGTTTCATAATTGTTTTTCCTCCTCTGTCAAGCTTCGTCCTGTGAGTAGAATGAACACGTCTTCAAGGGTGACGCGTGAAAGTTGGACTGATAGGATTTTTGTTCCCGTCGCGGCAATGGCTGATACTACATCAGGAAGGATATCCTCCGCTCTTTCTGTGATTATTTTTAGTGCTTCGATTTTTTCGTTTTCATCATAGGCTCTGTAGGAGCTCTTAACTCCTGAAATCTTCTGCACGACTTCTATTAGTTTAGGAGGTATTTTGTCTGGAACTACGGTTATGGTATTTTCCATTTTGACTTTCTTGATGAGTTGACGAGGGCTGCCTAGCGCGATGATTTTGCCCTTGTCCATGATTGCCACTTGATTGCACAGTTCTTCTGCTTCATCCATCATGTGTGTTGTTAGCACTATGGTTTTTCCTTCCTTGTGTAACGTCTGAATTATTTCCCACAGAGCAAGCTTGTTTTTTGGGTCGAGCCCCGCGGTAGGTTCGTCCAACAGCATAACTTGAGGGTCATGTAGAAGAGCAGCCGCTATGTTGACGCGGCGTTTCATGCCGCCAGAGTAGGTGGAAATGTGGCGTTTTACAGCTTTCTCGTCCAACTGAGTGAATTTCAAAAGCTCCTCGATTCTATTCCTAAGTTTGCTTCCTGACAATCCGTACAGTCTTCCGAAAAAGGCGAGGTTTTCGCGAGCGTTCATGTAATCGTACAGAACAATGTCTTGGGGAACAACGCCGAGTGATTCTTTCACTTTCATGGGATCATCTCTAATGTTGTATCCTCCAACTTTGATTGTGCCTGAAGTAGGGTTTATCATTCCAGAAAGCATCTTTGTAAGCGTAGACTTTCCGGCACCATTTGGTCCCAACAAGCCAAAGAGTTCTCCCCTCGCAACTTTCATCGAGACATTATCCACAGCTGCAGTGTCTTGAAAACGTTTAGTGACTGAATCTACTTCAATGTCATTTAAATCCAAGGCTTTAGAGTCTCCTTCCCAGCGAAAACAAATCAGTTCGGCTTACGGTTAAAAATGTTTCCTCTACGGACCCTGCAACTTCTTACACAAAATAAAAACATCCCTACCCTCACGCCCACACTAAACCCTCAACCTAGATAATCATTTTGCCATCAACTAATCATCAGCCTGATTTGTTTGAAACATTCCAGCGATAACATCTCTGGCTTAAGTTTCTAATCTATATGAGACAAAAATTAATTAGGTCAAATCATGTATGTTAGCTTCCATTGATGCATGTAAGATTTAAGGTGGAGAAGTGTTTAAACAAGTTAGATTGGGGTTACTGAATGAGTGGGAAGCCGAAATTGAAGGTGACGTTGCTTACTGGGCGGACAATTGAGCAGGGTGTAGCTAAGGAACGTGGAAAATTCTCTGAAGAATATATGGAAAGTGTTTCAGTCTGTTATGTGGATCCTGAAGACTTGAAGAAGCTTGGAATAAAAGAGAAAATCAACGTTTCAGTTTCAACGGATTATGGGTCGGTGGTTGTTAAAGCTGTGAAGTCTTTGAGAGGTCCACATTCTGGCGTAATTTTTGTTCCTTATGGTCCGTGGGCAAACGTTGTGGTTGACCCGGAAACTCATGGCGTGGGAATGCCTTCTTTGAAGGGGATTCCGGCAGAGGTTGAGTCTGCTCCAGACAAGCCTGTTTTGAGTCTTGAAGAGCTTCTTAGAGAACAGTTTGGGATGGAATAGGGATTTCTGTCGATGTGCTAAGCCCAGGCGTGCAGTTTTCGATGTTTGGTTATCTGATTTGGATTTTACTTTAACTTATCTCTCCGTGGTCTGGTAGTGTCGTTTTGGCAATGGTTTTTTATGGGTTTGATTTGTATTTGGGTCAACATGCCTAAGCCATATTATTGGACTCGTGCGAAAGAGGCTAGACTTCTTGACTTGTGGAAGAAAGGCATACATGACTTTCAAGTGCTGAGCAAAGAGTTAGGGCGTAAGCCTAGAGCCATAGAAATGAAGCTGAAACGGTTGGGAGTTGTGGTGTTGAAGCAGAAAAACAGTCACACAACCACAACTGCAATTGTGAGTAGGGATATTTTGACGCATGAGGAGGCTGTGAAGATTTTAGCCGGTGCTATTGAGGCTCTTCGTGAGCATGGTCAAGATAGGTTGGAGTTGCAGCGTTTGCGTATTTTGGTTGATGCTGTTCAAACTTATGATAGTGTGTTAGAAAAGTTTGAGAGGTGGGTGGAAATTGAGGCGCGGCTTTTGGAGATGGATAAGAAGATTGTTGAGCTTCAAAAAGCCAAGGACCATGCGTCCTAAGAATCGTTCTTCTCGTCTAGACATTTTTGAGGAGAAGCTTAGTGGAGTTTGGGCTGAGGTTGAAGAAGAACGAGAGAGACTCAGTGAGGATCCTGTTACGTTTTTTGAGCAGGTAGTGGGTTTTAAGCTAACAGCTTATCAGGTGGATCTGGCGGAAAAGTTTGAAAATAATCAGTTTACGGCTATGCGATGGAATCGTCAGAGTGGAAAAAGTTTTACGGCTTCTGGTCTCTTGTTGAATTATGCTTTAACTCATCCAGGAGCTTACATTGGTGTTGTGGCTCCGGGCTGGCGTCAATCAAAATTGGTTATAAGGCGAATACGATTTTTCTTGAGGAAGCTTCCAAACCAGATTTGTCCTAAACCGCAACGCACAGTATTATACTTTTATAATGGCAGCGTAATTGAGGCTTTTCCAAACAACCCGGAAACAATCAGAGGCCCTACGTTAGACTGTATTTTTTGGGATGAAGCTAATCATACGCCTAGAGATGAGGATTTGTACACTGCTATTTTGTTCACGATAAGCACGACTAAAGGCAAGGTTTTGATCAGTAGCACGCCTTGGAATACGGATTCGGTTTTTTACAAAATTTTTAATCATAAGGATTATGGAGACTTTGCTCGGAGTCATGTTACTTGGCGGGAAAGCATGAAGCCTAACGGACCATTAGATAAGGGTACACTTGGCAAAATTCGTAAACAGTTTGGTGAGGATCCTTGGCGTTGGAAAAGGGAGATGGAAGCTGAATGGGCTGAAGATGAGGCAGCATGGTTGAGTCAATCGCTTATAACTAAATGTATTGCCTCTCAGAGAACTTTAGGTTTTGAGGTTGAGCTTTTTCGTTGGGAGAGTTATCATGAGGGTGAATTTTTTGCAGGCTTAGATTTGGGCAAGCATCATGATTATAGCGCTTTGGTTGTTATCGAAAATGTTGATGGTAAGTTTCTGTTGCGCCATTTGAAAATCTGGCCTTTGGAAACAAGTTATGCTGCTGTGATCGGTTATGTTAAGGCTCTGCAGGACCGTTGGGGCGGCTTCAACAAAATCCGCGTGGACATGACTGGTGTAGGCGATTATATTGTTGAAGATATGATTAATGCTGAAATTGATAATGTGGAAGGTGTAACTTTCACTTTGCCCCGTAAGCAGGAGATGGCTAGTTTGCTTAAGCAGCGTATGATTAACGGTCAATTTTGGTTTCCATATTTTAAATGGAATAAGCCTTACCAAGGTGAGTATGTGACTGAGCTTAATGTGGAAAGGTTTGAGCTGCGAAAAGACGGCAACATAGCCTTCTCGCATCCGAAAGGCACACATGATGATGTTTTTTGGGCTACTGCGTTAAGTCTTTACGCGACAGTTGAAATGAAACCGGAGTCAGAACTGTGGGTTGTGCCACGATAATAAAGCGCGCTAGGCTGTTTAGAAATTAATTTGTTGCTTGGGCTATCTTATGTTAGGAAGAAGCTTTGAGTATTAAACAGGTACTTGATTCATTGAATTTGGAGTGTATTCGTGGGTTCTTGATGTCTCTT
>Ga0210051_1001120_pt1 | contig 26911 bp, 36 predicted proteins | sample CryGey092014_all_FD_185464 | JGI IMG/M metagenome (GOLD analysis project Ga0210051, IMG submission 185464) | Groundwater microbial communities from aquifer - Crystal Geyser CG23_combo_of_CG06-09_8/20/14_all (SPAdes) (version 2) | ecosystem: Environmental > Aquatic > Deep subsurface > Groundwater...
TTATTTTATGACAGGCCTTTACCCCTTCGATACTTAATACAATATCTACTATTCTCTTAACATCTACTATTACTACTGTATCACAGAGCACCCTTGAGCTTTGTTTTACTATGCTAAAAGCAGCCCACGCAATAAACAAGGCAATGATTATGGTAACTATAGGGTCTAAAATCGGATAGCCTGATTTTATCATTACCAATGTAATTATAACTGATAGCGAAGTCAAGATGTCTGCTCTGGTGTGCATTGAGTCCGAGACAAGTATATCGCTTTGTAAGAGTTTGCCTTTCCTATATTCGTAATTCATTACTAAAATATTGATACTTAACGTAACTATCATAACTACAAAACTTATGGCATCAATCTGCGGAATAACAGGATTTGACAAACGTTTTATACCCCCTTCAATAAGTTTAAAACAGACAATGGCCAGTAATCCAGCTATGCATAGCGAAGAGAAGGTTTCGTATTTTCTGTGGCCATAAGGATGGTCTGCGTCACGCGGCCGGTAGGCAAGGCTTAGACCAATAAAGCCAATGATATTAGAAGCGCCATCAGATAGGGAATGGAAGCCGTCAGCAGTCATACTTACGCAGTGAGTAAGCAGGCCATAAAGAATCTTTGCTCCTGCCACAGCCCAGTTAAGAACCAGTATCCATATCAATATGCGCTTGATCTGGCTATAGTGTTCTTGCAAGCTTATTTTCATAAAACCAATTATATCTCGATTTAACTTGTCTTTCAAACAATTTATACATACGCGGTCAAAAACTTTGACCTTCAGGTCGAAGATGGACAATGGCCGCTTTAGTATTCCGCCCTTAGGAACCCCAGGCTAAAGCCGGAGCGGGCTCCATTTCAACGCCTTTGAGATTCTATAATTGATTTATGAGGTGTTATATGATAAAATAATGTCCATAAATAACAAGACAGCCTCTCCGATGACAAAATGAAAGAGGAGGCATTATGTTAGAGTTAAAATTGGTCAAAATTAAAAAACCCGATGATGCAAATCTGATATTGGGGCAGAGCCACTTTATCAAGACAGTTGAGGATTTATACGAGGCATTAGTGAACAGTGTGCCGGGCATAAAAATGGGCTTAAGCTTTGTGGAGTCCTCAGGCGCCTGTAAAGTAAGGTCCGAAGGAAATGACCCCGATTTAATAAAACTGGCGCAAGATAATGCTTTAGAGATTGGAGCAGGCCACAGCTTTATTGTTTTAATAAAGAACGCCTTTCCTGTAAATGTCTTAAATGCGATTAAGGTTATCCCTGAGGTTTGTACAGTATATTGCGCTTCAGCTAATCCGGTGGAGGTAATTATTGCAGAAACAGAGATGGGCCGGGGTATATTAGGGGTTATTGATGGGGTAAAGCCCAAAGGGATTGAGTCCGGCGAAGATATTGCCTGGCGCAAGGATTTCTTGCGTAAGATTGGCTATAAACTCTAAATTTTTACTTGCAAACTTTGTTTTTTCTGTTATAATTCTTTTTACTTCTTACAGAATGGATTCTAAAAAAATACGTAAAAGCATCGGCCGTTTCTTTGGCTGGATAGGATTGATTTTCAGCTCTTTGATAATTAAGGTTATCCCTGAGCGTTGTGTCTATAGCTTTGCCAAGAACGCGGCTCGCCTCGGGTTTATCATTGCCAGCAAACAAAGAAAGATTGCTCTGGAAAGCCTGACTATTGCCTTTGAAAGAGAAAAATCAAAGGCTCAGATACAACAGATTGCCAAGGATTGTTTCATCTTTATGGCAAAGAGTGGCCTTGAGATAATCTTTTTTATGGACAAGCCCAAACTCTTTAAAAAACGTGTAGAGTTTGTAGGTAAAGAGAATCTTGAAGCTGCTTTAGCTAAAGGTAAAGGGGTAATTTTGGTCAGCGCGCATTTTGGCAATTTTCCTTTGTTGATGGCTTGTTTGAGTTTAGAAGGTTATAAGACCGCAGGTATAATGCGTTATATGCGCGATGTTCGGGCAGAAAAGTTCTTTATGGCAAAACGTATAAAACTCGGCATAAAGACAATATACAATCAACCCCGTCGCTTGTGCGTAGAGACAGCGCTAAAGACACTGCGGAATAACGAGCTGGTTTTTATACCTATGGACCAGAATTTTGGCACAGGCGGTGTATTTGTGGATTTCTTTGGCAAAAAGGCAGCTACTGCTACAGGTCCGGTGGTGTTGGCACTGCGCACAAAGGCAACCATAATTCCCTCATTTATAGTAAGGCAAAAAGACGACAGGCATAAGATTATTTTTGAAGAGCCTTTAAATTTAGAAGAGGGCAAAACATATCAGGAGACCGTTGCTATAAATATACAAAGATTAACTAATATAATCGAGTCTTACATCCGTAAATATCCTGCAGAGTGGGGATGGGTTCATCGTAGATGGAAAAGCAGGCCAAGCTTAAAAGGAGGTGTGTAACATGGCAGAAGAATTAAAACAAGAAGAAAAGAAGGTAGATGCGAAGAAGATACTTTGGACTATCTTCAAGGTTATCTTGGGCCTTGTGTTTTTAGCTTTGGGTGTCGGCGCAATTATTAAATGGTTGCCTGACCTCTTGGCTGTAGTAAGAGGCTGCATTGGTTTATTCTTAGTTCTAGCTGGCATAATTACTCTGGCAATAGCTAAGGAGTAAGCCCTTAAGAATTAAGTTAAAATAAGAAGGGTTAATATTCCGCATCTTTTAAGTATATATCCGGCGCCTTTCTAAAAGTGTCGGCGGATATAACGAAATAAATGAAGGAGAGGATTATTAACCCTTTTTATTTGTTTCACATAAGAGTAGATTTTGATTATGGAAGTGATTCTCTGTTTTATCCCTGAAAAAAGGAGGAATAAATGAAGGTAGAAGAAATAATGATAAGGGATGTAGCCAGTATTTCTCCTGAAACCGGCGTTGATGAGGCGTTAGATTTATTAGAGAAGATGCAGATTAGCGGTTTGCCGGTTATTGATGAAAATGGCAAGCTTGAGGGTATGTTTACCGAAAAAGATATTTTGTCATATATACTCCCAAGTTATATTGAGAAGGTAGGAAGGTTTATTTACGAAGAGAACCCCAAGTCAACCAAGAAAAAATTTATGGAATTAAGTAAAATAAAAGTCCGCCAGCTTATGAGAAAGGATGTCGTTACCACGACAGAAGATACTACCCTTTGCGAAGTTGCCAGGATTATGTTGACGCAAAAGGCACGGCGTATACCGGTGGTAGACAAATCAGGCAAGGTAGTGGGTATTGTGGCGCGCTGTGATATATTAAAGGCCTTTGCTAAGGAAGTAGAGAAGTCTATAACTTAATCCCCTTCGCAAAAATCCTATGGCTTTAGACCGAGGATGAATATTTGCGGAATTATATTTTTGCTTCGGGGAGGGAACCTCGGCCTTTAGGCCGACGGGGTTCCACTTAGGAGATGACGATATAGAATGTTAAAAAAGTTTATTTTGCTTATTTTTATTTGTTTGGGATTGGGAATTTTTACCAAGCATATTGGCCTAAATTCTCAGCAGGCACTGGCGATATCCATATTTTCTGCCTCCATATTAGGGACATTATTTTTCTGGGACTTTCGTGTGGCAATCTCCTTCTTGGGAGTAGCTATTCTTTTGGTAACCAAGACCATAGATTTAGAGAATCTGGTTAGGTTTGCATCTTTAGAGGTAATCCTCTTTTTGGTGGGTATGATGGTTCTCGTTGGTTTACTTAGGGAGGTAGGGTTTTTCGCCTGGCTGGTTACCTTGATTCTTAGAGTGAGAAAGTTGACCGCCAAGAAATTTATCTTAGTAATCTCGGTAATGTCTGCACTCCTTTCCTGCTGTGTAGATGAGGTTACTTCGATTATATTTATGGTAGCGGCAATTTTAGAGATCTGTGATTATTTTGAGATAGAAGCTACCCCCTATGTTATGATAAGTATTATTATGACTAATATTGGTTCAACGGGTACGGTTTTAGGTAATCCCATTGGTATCTTAATTGCCACAAAATCAGGGCTTACCTTTGAAGATTTTATTTTAAAGGCGTTTCCCATAATGTGGATTTGCCTTTTGACAGCTATATTTTTGGTAATATTCTGGTATAGAAAAGCAATTAAAAAATTAGATGAAAAGATAAGAGAATTGGGAGGCAATGAGATATTAATAAAACTTATTTCGGTTCCTCCAGAAAGACAACTAAAATTGGGCTTGGGTATCTTTGGTGCCACCCTATTTTTTATATCTCTGCATCATCGTCTGGAATTATTATGGAAATTAGAAACCAATACCTTACTTTTGAGTGTTCCCTTGATTTCTTCGGGTTTGGTGATGATTTGGAAATGGAGGAGGGCACGTGATTATATTGTTAAGGATGTAGATTGGTGGACTCTGCTTTTCTTTTTACTCCTTTTTGCAAAGGCAGGAACCCTAAAATATACCGGCGCAACCGATGTTTTGGCGCAAAAAATATCTTTCTTGGTAAGGGGTAATCCATCGATATTGACAAGTATAATACTTTGGATATCCGCCGCTGGCTCATCTATCTTAGATAACGTGGTTTTAGTAGCAGCCTTTATACCTATTGTGCAGAGCCTTAAAGAGCTGGGTTTTGTGCTTCAACCTTTATGGTGGGCGCTCTTATTCGGTGGTTGCTTGGGAGGAAATATCACCATGGTAGGCTCAACTGCAAATATCGTGGCTTTAGGTATATTAGAGAAAGAAAAGAATATCCGCATGACTTTTTTTCGCTGGTTCTGGATAGGCCTTACTGTGGGTTTAATTACAACGGCAGTGGTGTGGCTGGCGCTTTTGTTTTTACCTTTTTATAGGTAATATTTACTCCGTTAGAAAGCCCCGTGTTTCAACACGGGGTAAAATATGCAGAGTTCACACGGGGTTTAAAGCCCCGTGTGAACTTTCTAACGGAGTTTACTATTAACCATTTTGTATAGTTATATTGACAGAGCGCCTATTCTGTGATAGATTATCTTTGACACCTTGCCCTATCGGATGGGCAAGTGTTCACTACTGTGAAGGAGGGCTATAAAATGAAAATAAAAATGAGTTTAGTTTTAGGAATTATGTTTTCTTTTCTGTTAATAACCACAGGTATAGTTTTTAGCCAGGAGCAGGCGCAGCAGAACCCGCCGACTCAGGTGACTCAACCTACTCAAGAGATTCCGTCTGAGCCAGAGGCACAATGGATTTGGGGAGAAGCGGTTTCTATAGATACGGTTGCCAAGAAGATATTAGTTAAATACCTTGATTATGAGACGGATGCTGAGAAAGAGATAAATATTGAGGTAGATGATAAGACAACCTATGAGAACGTTAATTCCGTAGATGAGATAAAACCTCAAGATACATTGAGTATTGATTATATGGTTAGTCCGGAGGGTAGTAATATAGCCAGAAATATCAGCGTAGAAAAACCCGAGGGCGCACAAACTTTACCAGAGGAGAGTATTAAAGAAGAGCCTAGTAAAGAAGAGCCTAGTAAAGAAGAGCCTAGTAAAGAAGAGCCTAGTAAAGAAGAGCCAAAAGCAGTACCGGGCTTAGAATAATAATTGTATTAAATATAGCGATAATTATTGATAATGCCCAAAAGACAGGCAGGGAGGGACTCCCTTAAAAGAAAGTAAAAATGAAGAAATTATTGTTAGTTATAGGATATGGGTTGACGGTTATGGGTTTATTGGGTTGTGCTTCATTACAACAGATGATGCAGCCTACTGCTCAAGTAGATAATGCTGCTGGCGCAGCTCCGCTTCCACCTTATTCCGGGCCCAAGGCACGCATTACTGTAGCAGATTTTGATGTTAAGGCAGCAAAAGCCACAGGCGAGATTGGTTCGGGTTTACGTGAAATGTTAGTCACTGCGCTTATAAATAGCAACCGTTTCTCAGTGGTGGAGCGTCAGGCATTAGCCGCAGTAATGCAGGAACAGGAGTTAGTTGCCTCAGGTGCTGCTCAGGCAGGTAGCGGTGGACCCCAAAGAGGCAAGATTAAGACTGCAGATTTAATCATTACTGCTGCTGTCACTGAATTTGAACCTCAGACATCAGGTGGAAGGGCAGGTGTGGGCGGCGGCGGTGGAGTGGGTAGCGGTATCTTGGGTGGATTATTAGGTACTGCTTTAAATAAGGCGCATATGGCTTTAGATATACGTATTGTAGATACCTCTACCTCTGAAGTTTTAGCAGCTACTCGCGTTCAGGGTCAGGCATCGGATATCGCCGGAGCCATTATGGGCGGATTCTTTGGTAGTTGGGGGTTAGGTGTGGGGTTATCTGCCTATGCCAATACTCCTATGGAAAAGGCGATACGTATCTGTATTATTGAAGTCGTGCGCTATATGTCTCAAACTATACCGGCAAATTATTATAAATATTAAGCGAGGACATAAGTTATGGAGCACGCTATTAATTGGCTAAGCGAGATAACTTATAAGTCCGAGATTATCCCCCCTTCTTGCTTTCGCAAGAAAGCAGGGGGGATTAATTCGCCCAAACAACTTACGTTCACTTTGTTCCGTAAGTTGTGGGCTCATTAATTATGGGAAAACGTAAACGTAGGGGTAAACTCAACTGGCGTTCAAAGCGGGCGAATAAAGGCAGAAAGCCCTGTTTGGGCTAAAAAGAAGTCTTGCTTAGAATAAAGGAGGTTGAGCATGCAGGAAAAAGAGATTGGCAAGATTACCCATTATTACGGCCACCTCGGCGTAGGAATAATACAACTCTCAGATACCTTAAAAATAGGCGAGAGCATCCACGTTAAAGGCCATTCCTCAGATTTTACGCAATCCATTGATTCTATACAGATTGAGCACGCCAATGTTCCTGAAGCAAAGTTAGGAGACATGGTAGGTATAAAGGTTGCTGGCAAGGTTCATCCCGGCGATAAAGTCTTTAAAGTAATTGCCTAAACCTATAAAGAAGGCAGGCCCGCTTAAATTATCTTTCTATCTTTCTCCCGCCGTTATCTCATTCTTTTAATCAGAGGTCTCTGACCGAATTTTAAGGGTTTTTCAGAGGCCCCTAAAAAATACTTGACACAACCTTTTTTTTGTGTTACTATTTTTATAAAAGTAACATTAGAAGTTAGAAAGAAAGTTTTATGTCTGGATTAATCAGATTTGGAATATCATTAGAGCAAGACCTGTCGAGAAAGTTCGATGCACACCTCAAACGAAAGGCGTATGCTAGTCGTTCCGAGGCCATTCGTGATTTAATCAGGCAGGATTTAGTCCAAAAGGAGTGGCAGGAGGGGGGTGAGGTTATAGGTGCCGTTACGCTTATTTATGACCATCATAAAAGAGAGTTAGTAAATAAGCTTATGGATATTCAGCATGATTTCGGGAAAATCATTATTTCCGCTCAGCATATTCATTTGGATCATCACAATTGTCTGGAGATAGTTGCGGTTAAAGGAAATCCTCAAGAAGTGCAGAAATTAGCGGATACATTAAGAGCGATTAAAGGCGTAAAACACGGGACCTTAAGTATGTCAACTACTGGCAAGGAGATTGAGTAGTATTATTTTTTTATCTATTAGTAGCACGATTTTTAAAAAAGTAATATGAATAAACAAATAAATGATATGGTCCTAAAAGAGATAATTAAATCTATCCAACAGATAAACTATGGGGAGGTGGTGGTAACTATACATGATAAAAAAATAGTGCAGATTGAAAAGAGGGAAAAGAAAAGATTTCAAAAATAGCCACTGCATAAGCAGAGCAAGCTCTATTTTTTAGGATACCGACTGGACAATCAGAGGTGCTCAAAAGAATTATGGGAGGTAAGATGAGATATACTTCTGGTTTCCAGTTGAAGTTTGTGGTAATAGTTTTTCTTTTAGGTATGGTTTTTGGGATGATAAAAATTTCTTATGCCGATGATACATTAAAACAAGAAATTGAAGGACTCAAGGCAAGGATTGAACAATTAGAGGCAAGAATGCTAAAGCAGGATAAGGAAGTAGAGGAAAATAAAGAGATTAATGAAAGTTTAGCCAAGATAAAAGGGGCATTTGAGGGGCTAACAATTCAAGCAGGTGCAACCTTTGTGGTTCAAGGAACGCATAATGCCAATGCTGATTCCTTAAGTCATCCTAAGGAAGATGTTTTTGATGGCTCTTATTCTGTGGATCTCGCCTTAGAGAAAAGTTTCCAGGATACAGGTAAGGCATTTTTACATCTGGAGGCAGGAAAAGGAGCTGGCGTTGAGGATGAATTAAAGGTATTTAGTAATGTCAATAGGGATGCTTCAAATTCAGAGAATCGCTTAGAATTAACCGAAGCCTACTACGAGCATTATTTAAAGTTAATTCCTCTAACTCTAACCTTTGGTAAACTTGACCCTACAGTTTATATTGATGATAATGCCTATGCTAATGATGAAACAAGCCAATTCTTAGGAAGGTGTTTTAGGAATTCTCCTGTAATTGAATTTCCGGATAATTCCGCTGGAATTCGACTGGGTTTTTCTCCCGATGAACCTTTAGAGTTTAATTTTGTGGCTTTTGATGCAGACTCTGACTGGGAGGATATCTTTGATGGGATATTTTTAGCAGGCCAGGTTAATTTTAAGCCTAAATTATTGGGGGGAGAGGGGAATTATCGTTTAATCGGATGGTTAAATGATAGAAATCATATAAAGTGGCTTGAGCAAACAAAAGATAAAGAAGAAGGATACGGTTTTGGCATAAGCTTTGACCAAGGATTAACTAATGATTTAGGGTTATTTTTAAGATACGGCTGGCAGAATCCCAAGGTATATCTTAATAGCACATCAAATTTTTCTCTGGAGCAGTCGTACAGTCTTGGCGGCCAGTTAAAAGGCAATCTCTGGGGAAGAAATGATGACGTGGTCGCTCTTGCCTTTGGTCAGATTTTCCCATCTGACGATTACAAGAAAGCTGATGTTGCCCGGAGAGCGAAGCTTGAGAATCACCTTGAGTGCTATTACAACTATAGGGTCAACGAGCATCTTTCGTTAAGTCCGAATCTGCAGGTAATCTGGGACCCTTACGGCAAGGATGCTGCCAACGGAGATAGCACTATCGTGGTAGGTGGATTAAGAGGGCAGGTAAACTTTTAACATATAGGGCTTCACAAAATTCGTGAAGCCCTTGATTATAGAGATTAAAAGACAGATTACAGAGATTAATACTCGACGATAAATCACTGTAATCTATTTTAAAATCGCTGTAATCAACAGCCCTTGAGACTAATTTCGTGAAGGGCTGTTTAACATAAAAAAGGAGATTGGGCATGCATATACCTGATGGATATTTAGGGCCGACAACATGCGGCATCTTTTATGCGGCAATGCTTCCGATATGGACGTTTGCGTCAAAGATTGTTAAAAAAACGCTAAAAGCGCGACAGGTGCCGATGTTAGCAATAGGTGCGGCTTTTAGTTTTGTGATTATGATGTTTAACGTACCAATCCCGGGCGGAACAACAGGGCATGCGGTAGGCGGTGCTCTAGTTGCGATACTTCTTGGGCCTTGGGCGGCATGTATCGCCATAACCGTTGCTTTGGTTATTCAGGCGTTGTTGTTTGGAGACGGCGGAATTACGGCAGTTGGCGCCAACTGTTTTAACATGGCGTTTGTTTTACCTTTTGTGAGTTTCTATGTCTATAAAGCAATAAGCGGTGGATCATTGATGACCTCTGGCAGACGGGTTATTGCTGCAGGGATATCTGCTTATCTGGGAATTAATCTAGCTAGTCTTTTTGCAGCGGTAGAATTTGGAATACAGCCTATTTTACATCACACCGCCACTGGCCAGGCACTTTATTGTCCTTATGGGCTAAAAGTAGCAATTCCAGCGATGTTAGGAGAACATCTTTTAATATTCGGATGGGTGGAGGCCATTGTTACAGCACTTGTGGTTAAATACCTGCAGAAGCAGGATCCGTCTCTTCTTGAAGCAGGATAACACCCGGCCTTAAAGGATAGGCCGGTGTTCCGCTTACTGCGGAAGGAGGTTTTAGTATGAAGACTATCACTAAATTATGGATTGGGATAGGGGTCTTAATACTGCTTTCACCGTTGGGTTTAATACTTCCGGAGCGTTTTAAAGCTGGAGATGCCTGGGGTGAATGGGGAGCCGACACTTTTAAGGAATTAGTAGGATATATACCACAGGGCCTGGAAAAACTCTCAAGCCTTTGGAGCGCGCCCATTCCTGATTATGCATTTAAGGGATGGGAAGAGAAGGGATTAGGTAGCTTAAGCTTTGCGTATATAGCTTCGGCTATAATTGGTATTTTTGTTACTGCTTGCGTAGTTATATTAATCGGCAAACTACTAAGCAGAAAAGAGTAAGGGCGCCATGAGAAGATTTATTTTGTATTTGATCCGCTGGCAGCTCAGCACGCCGATTCTATGGATTGCAGTGCGTAATCTGGGAACCGGTATTTGGTCAACAGTCATAGCAAACTTAATCGGAGGAGCGATATTTTTCTGGGTGGACAGGTTTATTTTTACCTCTAAAGCGGTTGAAGTCTGGCACGTTAAAGAAGGCCGCTGTGATAAATGCCAAGTTACATCGCATTTATGGAGATTAGTTAAAACCGTCGGCTATGACCGCAGCAATGCAAGCCCCATATTTCTATGTATGAAATGTTCTAAGGAAAAGACCGATGCCTTAAGGGCGCAAGGTATTCCGGTGAAAGGCAAGAGTAGATGAGGGGTAACAATTTTATCGAACGCTCCCTTATGGGCGCCTTTTCATTTCTAAAAGAATCAATATTCTCTGAAGAATACGCATCAAAGAAAGGTTTTTTACAGGCGCGGGAACCACGAATTAAATTCGTGAGTATTCTGATTTTCCTTTTGGCGGTTCTGTTCTTCAGAAGCATCTATTTTCTTATCGGCATGTATGCGTTTTGTCTTGTGCTTGCAGGTCTCTCCTCAATACGCTTAGGTTTTTTCTTAAAGCGCACATGGATTTTTATCCCGTTATTTTCTTTTTTTATCGCCCTTCCTGCGCTTTTCAATATATTCACCCCGGGTGAGCCGGTATTGAGCTTTAGAATATTTATTTTCTCTTTGAGCATTACCAAGCAAGGTATCGCCAGCGCGAGTTTCTTTTTTATGCGTGTTTTAACCAGCGTATCGCTATGCGTTCTCTTGGTTTTAACCACAAGGCACTATATATTATTGAAGGTGCTGCGCATATTTAGGGTGCCGCAGGTTTTTGTGATGACTTTAGGGATGTGCTACCGCTATGTCTATCTTTTTATTGAAATAATAGAGAATACGTATCTGGCAATAAAGAGCAGGGTGGGGCGTGTCTCTTCGGTCAAGAGCGGACAGGGGATAGTGGCGTGGAATATCGCCAGCCTTTGGCAGCGCTCTTACCAACTGAATGAAGATGTGTATAAAGCTATGCTTTCAAGAGGTTATCGGGGAGAACCGGTAGTGTTAAATGATTTCAGGATTAAAGCGATAGATTGGGTATGGTTATTTATCGCAATACTGATTTCTGGTTCGGTATTTTATTTAACTTATCGGATAAAAATCTAGAAAGGCCGTTATGAATAATACGATTTTTGAATTAAAGAACGTTCATTTTTCGTATCTCGGAAGATTTCCCGCATTGGGCGGTATAGATATCGAAATCAAACAGGGAGAAAAGGTAACCGTTATCGGCGCAAATGGTTCCGGTAAGTCAACGCTTTTACACATGCTTAACGGACTTATTTTTCCGGACAAAGGTATTATTAAAGCCTTCGGTAAGGAATTAAGGGAGAATGATTTTGTTGATGAAAGCTTCTCAAGGAATTTCAGGAAAAAGGTAGGTTTAGTTTTTCAGAATCCCGATGTCCAGTTATTTTGCCCAACGGTAAAGGAGGACATCATCTTCGGCCCGTTACAGCTTGGGGCCGGGAAAGAGGAAATTAGAAAGCGTCTTGAAGAACTTACGACTATCCTTGATATTAAAGATTTGCTTGATAGAGCACCGCACCAGTTGAGTATAGGCGAGAAGCGCAAAGTCGCCATAGCGTCTTGTTTAATCATAAATCCGGATATACTGATTTTGGATGAGCCGACCGCAGGGCTTGATCCTTTGACGACCAGGCATATTATTGACCTGCTTATTCAGGAAAATGAAGCCGGCAAAACAATCATCACCTCTACCCATGATTTGCATATCGTAGAGGAAATATCAGATACTGTTTATGTGTTTAGTAGCGATAAGAGAATAATTAAGTCTGGGCAGGCAGATGTGATATTGAAAGATGTTGAACTGCTTCAGGCAAATAATCTCGTGCATATACACAGCCATCGGCATAAAGACAAAACGCATGTTCATCCTCATCTGCATCTGGATCATCATCCGAGTAGTTGAGGACTATCGTGTAACTTAAACAAAGGAAAGGAAACCTTATCCAATAAATCCCTCCTTGAATCCCATGGTTTAGAGGTTCCTCTTTCGCTATCATTAAAATAAATAATCAAAATCTATTGTCCTTATTTAGCCCTTATGGTAAGATAATACTGCCTGTTGACTTATAGTGCCTTGTAACTTAAATAAGGATTGCATTGATTACACAGATTTCAAAAACAGATTACACAGATTACCGACCTAAAATTTATCTGTGAAATCTAATTCTTAATCTGTGAAATCATACCTTTATTTAATTGACAGAGCATTATAGGATATAAAAAAGAGGATAATTATATGCCTAATTTTATCTGGGCAGTGGGTGCGAGCATCGCAGTAAGTCTGGTATCCCTAATCGGAATTTTTAGCCTATTACTTAGAGAAGGATGGCTTAATAAGATATTATTCCTGTTGATAGGTTTTTCTGCGGGCGGTTTAATCGGAGGCGCGTTTTTGCATCTTTTGCCAGAGGCCTTAGAGCAGGCAGCCAGCCGCATTATTTTTCCCTACCTCATTTTAGGTTTTATAGCGTTTTTTATATTGGAAAAATATTTTCATTGGCGCCACTGCCACGAAGGAATCTGTTCAGTCCATGCCTTTACCTACCTTAATCTTATCGGCGATGGAATCCATAATTTTACTGATGGGTTAGTTATTGGCGCCAGTTTCATCGTGAGCATTAATTTTGGAATAATTACCACTCTGGTGATTATAATGCATGAGATTCCTCAGGAGATAGGTGATTTTGGAGTCTTGGTCTATGGGGGGTTTAGCAAGTTTAAGGCACTTTATTATAATTTTGTTATTGCCCTTACCTGCGTCTTAGGAACGATAGCGGGATATTTTATTTCGGCGCATATTCAAAACTTTTCTTCCTTTCTCCTGCCTTTTACCGCAGGCGGGTTTATTTATATTGCTGCCTGCGACCTTGTGCCGGAATTGCATAAACAAGAGAATTTGAAAAAAAGCGTATCATCGATGGTTGCTTTCTTATGCGGGATTCTCTTTATTTTGTTAATAAGAATTGTGCACAGCCATTAGCCTAAGTCAGACGCCCTCTCAAAAATCCTAATAAACTTAAAAATAATGCGCAAAATTGCTATAGTCGGTTCACCAAATGTAGGGAAATCCGTAATGTTTAATAATCTCACCGGTAGCTATGCTACTGTCTCTAATTATCCGGGGACTACGGTTGAGGTTTCGCGCGGTAAAGGCAAAATAGGGAGCGAGGAGTATGAGATTATTGATACGCCCGGCATGTATTCCCTTTCGCCCATAACCGAGGAAGAAAAGGTTACCCGGGAAATCTTATTGCAAGAAAATCCATGCGCTATATTACATATAGTTGATGCCAAGAATTTAGAGCGCATGTTAGCGTTAACGCTGCAGCTTCAAGAGGCGGGCCTGCCGGTAATTTTAGTTTTAAATATAATGGATGAAGCCGAAAGTTCAGGGATAAGCATTGATATTGCGCGTTTAGAGAAGGAATTAAATATAGCTGTGGCAGCCACTGTCTCTACTACAGGAGAGGGGATGGATATTTTAAGAGGGAAAATAGAAGCACATGTTAAAAGATTTTGCTAAAAGAATCGGTTATGATGATCCTTTAGAGATTTATTTATCTAAACTCGAAGCATTGATACTTTGTGATTATGCCATCTCCAAGCGCGCAATAGCCCTGCTACTGCTTCAGGAAGATAAAGATATATTGGCTTTAATCAAAGATAAAGAAAAGGAGAGGATGGATGAAATCCTTAAGATTGTCCGGGAGGCAGGAGCGCATTATTCCCATCCGCTTAGTTATATTATTAGCCAGCGCCGTCAGGAGGAGGCGAACCGGATATGTAGTATGGTTATGAGTTTTAAGCAAAGCCATGGAGTTACTTTTCGCGAGCGCCTCAGTAAGCTCATGATGAACCCCTTTACCGGCGCACCCATACTCTTAGCCGTGCTTTATTATGGCTTATATAAATTTGTGGGTAGTTTTGGAGCAGGTGTTGTGGTTAATTTCTTGGAAAATAAAGTTTTTGGCGGGTATATCAACCCGTTCATGATTAATCTTGTAAATAGTATTGTGCCTTTTAAAATATTGCAAGATTTATTGGTCGGAGATTACGGGATAATTACTTTGGGTATGCGTTACGCCTTTGCGATTATTTTACCCATTGTAGCTACATTTTTCTTTGCCTTTGCGATTGTAGAAGACACAGGATATCTACCGCGCCTGGCAATGTTAGTAGACCAGCTTTTTAAAAAGATCGGGCTTTCGGGTAGGGCGGTTATCCCTCTGGTTCTGGGTTTTGGCTGTGATACTATGGCAACAATGGTGACGCGGACACTTTCCAGTAAACGCGAACGCATAATTGCTACATTACTTTTAGCTTTGGCTATACCCTGTTCTGCTCAAATGGGCGTGATTTTGGCATTGTTAGCAGGGAAACCCTTAGGTTTAATTGTTTGGTTAGGAATTATAATATTGGTATTTTTGTTAGTAGGGTTTTTAGCTGCCAAGATTATGCCCGGTGAATTACCCACATTCTACATGGAGATACCGCCGCTTCGCCTACCGCAACTCTCCAATGTCTTGCGTAAAACAGCCACCCGACTGAAATGGTATTTTATGGAAGTGTTCCCTTTATTTATTTTTGCCAGTCTGCTTATATGGGTGGGGCAAATAAGCGGTATATTTGGTGTCTTGGTGAGAATATTAGAATACCCTGTACGTTGGATTGGCCTGCCGTCCAAAGCTGCCATTGCCTTTTTATTCGGGTTCTTTCGTCGAGATTATGGCGCCGCAGGCTTATACGACTTAAAAAAAGCGGGATTGTTATCCGGCAATCAACTGGTAGTTGCCTGCGTTACCCTTACGCTATTTCTGCCTTGTATTGCGCAATTACTGATGAATATTAAAGAGCGGGGTATGCGCATGGGTATAGCTATATCACTGTTTATTTTATTTTTCTCATTCACCATAGGATATTTGGTAAATATAATCTTGACGCTGTTGAATGTTCAGTTATAATGTAAAAAATAAGACATACTATAAAGATTATATCATGATTTCACAGATTAAAAATCAGATTACACGGATTAAAGTTTTGACATGGCAATCTGTGTAATCAGCACTTAAATCTGTGCAATCATTTTAAAAGGAGAATTTAGATGCTATCCGAACGCGCAGAAGAAATCCTAGAAGCCTTATGGATTCAGCTTGAAGAAGAGGGTAAAAAACAGCTTGACTTGGGTGCAAGCCGCGATGAACCGGCAATTGATGAGTTGATAAAACTGGGGTTTATTCGAAAGGATTTAGACCACATACACCTCTTAGAAAAGGGCAAAATGCACGCCATGGCGTGTGTGCGCAGGCACAGGCTTGCTGAGCGCTTATTGGCAGATGTATTTGATATAAAAAATAAGATTATTAATGAAGTCAGCTGTAAATTTGAGCATCTGCTTCATGAGGGATTAGAAGATAGCGTCTGTACACTATTAGGCCATCCTAAAGTGTGCCCTCACAGTAAACCCATTCCGCCGGGAAAATGTTGCAGAGAAAAGATAAATAAAAAATTGCTTAAGTTACTCGCTCCTTTATCTGATTTAGAAGTAAAAGACAAAGGAAAAATTGCTTATCTTCAAGCTAAAGACAGAAGCCAAATGCAGAAACTTATAAATATAGGTGCAATGCCGGGCGTATCTATAGTGCTTTTACAGAAATTCCCTTCCTATGTCTTTCAGATTGGGCAGAGCCAATTTGCTATTGACAAAGAACTCGCTTCCAGTATTTGTGTGCGCTTGGCTCGTTAGAAAATTTCATTTTTACAAATGAAAGCCATTACTTTAATTTCTGGCGGATTGGATAGCACTTTAGCTACAAGGTTAATTCAGGACTTAGGTATTGAACTAATTGCCCTCAATACTGTAAGTCCTTTTTGTCTTTGCAATCGTCGTTCATCCAGGGGTTGTCTATATGGAGCAAATTCGGTAGCTAAAGCATTGGCTCTGAAATTAATCAGTATTGATGTATCGCAGGAGTTTATTGGGATTGTAAAGAAACCTAAACACGGATATGGTTCAAATATGAATCCCTGCATTGACTGCCGCATACTTTTGTTTAAAAAGGCAAAAGAGGCCATGGAGAAAGAGGGTGCATTATTTGTAATTACGGGCGAGGTTCTAGGCCAGCGGCCAATGTCGCAGAAACTAAACACAATGAGACTTATCGAAAAAGAGTCAGGTTTAAGTGGTTTAGTGTTACGTCCGCTTTCGGCAAAGGTTCTTGAGCAAACCATTCCTGAGAAGCAAGGCTGGATAGGCAGGGATAAACTTCTTGCCATAAGCGGTAGAGGCAGGCGAGAGCAGATAGCCTTGGCTGGCAAGTTAGGACTTAATGATTATCCTCAGCCCTGCGGAGGATGCCTTTTAACTGACCCGGAATTCAGCCGGCGTTTAAAAGACCTCTTTAAGTACCAGGAGTTTAATTTGGAGGATATCCAGCTTCTTAAGATAGGCAGGCACTTTCGGTTAAATGATACGACGAAATTGGTGGTGGGAAGGAATGAGAAGGAAAATGAACGGCTGCTTAATCTCGCTCGAGAAAATGATTATTTATTTATGCCTACTGATGAATTAGCCGGACCCATTTCTTTAGGAAGAGGAATTCTTAGCGAGGAATTGATTAAACTTTCTTGCAGTATAACCTGCCGCTATTGCGATCTTAATGGAGACGCCAATGCGGATATAGTCTATAGAAGAATTACTGAAAAAGAAGATCGGCTATTAAATGTTTTGCCCATTGAGGAACCTACTCTGTTAAGTTTCAAGATATAAAAGGGACTGTCCCCGCCATCCTTTAGGGTCAGTCCCCTTTGGGGACAGACCCTCCTATGCCAAGGGGACTGTCCCTTAAAAGGTACAAAGGATGAAAGAAGCCCTACTTTATGAGAAGTTAAAAGATCAGTTAGTGCATTGTTATCTTTGCAATCATCATTGCCGGATAGCCGAGGGTAAATTTGGATTTTGTGGCGTAAGGCAGAATATTGATGGCACATTATACACTCATGCTTTTGGTAAGGTAATTGCAGCCCATATTGACCCGATTGAGAAAAAACCGCTCTACCATTTCTTGCCGGGTTCATTAAGTTTTTCTATCGCCACCATTGGCTGTAATTTTCACTGTGAATTCTGTCAGAATTGGGAGATTTCTCAAAGCTCATTTAGGGAAGGCGATAATTTAGGCGGCGAAGAGCTTTCGCCGCAAGAAATAGTAGAAACAGCGATAAAAAATCAATGTAAAAGTATTTCCTATACCTACACAGAGCCCACTATATTTTTTGAGTATGCCCTAGAGATAGCAAAGTTGGCTAAAGCCAAAGGTCTTTATAATAATTTTGTCACCAATGGTTATATGACTAAAGACTGCATTGAGATGATTAAACCGTATCTTGATGCCGCGAATGTAGACCTTAAATTCTTCAAGGATAGTTCTTACCGAAATATATGTAAAGGCAGTCTTGAGCCGGTATTAAATTCAATTGAAGTAATGCATAAGTTAAATATCTGGGTAGAGATAACTACTCTGGTTGTGCCAGGAGAGAATGATTCCGAAGAAGAACTGCGCGATATTACAGAATTTATTGTGAGTGTAGATAAAAATATTCCCTGGCATGTTTCACGCTTTCATCCAGATTATAAATTTACCGACCATTGCTCTACGCCTGAGGCAACCCTCAAAAAAGCGCAGGATTTGGGTAAAAAGTGCGGCCTTAATTATGTTTATGTAGGCAATGTCATAGGCTTCGGCAATGATACCCATTGCCATAATTGCAAGAAATTATTAATTAAAAGAGAGTATTTTAGCGTTTTAGAGAATAATATAAAGCAAGGAAAGTGCCCTTATTGTAACACTGTGATACCCGGTATATTTTAGGGACGGTTTTGGACTCAAAGCAAAAGTGTCCCCTGAAAAGGGATACCTTAAGATTGTTTTCAGAACCGTCCCTGAGGATGCTGAGGATGAAAAAATGAAACTGAAGAAAGCACTCTTGATTGTGGATGTGCAGAATGATTTTTGTCCGGGTGGAGCCTTGGGTGTGCCTGAAGGAAATAAGATTGCGCCCTTTATAAATAAATATATAAAGATTTTCTCTAAGAAGAAATTGCCTATTTTTGCCACCCGTGATTGGCATCCTACAAAGACCAAACATTTTAAAGATTTCGGCGGAGTCTGGCCGGTGCATTGTATTCAGAATACAAGAGGAGCTCAATTCCATCCCAAACTAAGATTACCCAAAGAGACAATTTTGTTATATAAAGGTATATACCCCGAGAGAGACGGTTACTCTGCATTTGAAGCAGAGAATGAAAGGGGCATGAGTTTTTTAAGTTTATTAAAGAGATTAGGTGTGGAGGAGATTTATATTTCAGGGCTGGCAATAGATTACTGTGTTAAATTTTCCGCCTGCGATGCCCTAAGGCAAGGATTTAAAGTAAAACTACTGATGGATGCGGTAAAGGGAGTGAATTTAAGGCCAAATGATTCCGAAAGGGCAATTAAAGAAATGGTCAAAAAGGGGGCCAAGAAAATAACCTTAAAAGACATAGGGGGTTAAAATGCAGTTAGACGAAATAAAAATTTCTCAAGCCATTTAGCGTCGAAGATGTGATGACAAGACAAAGGCGTATCTCGGGGCTAGTTTTAAACTGGACTGCGGTAGAAATGGCTAATCTGCATGTTGACCCCATTACCATGAAAGCAAGATTTGTAGTGGATGCCACGGGGCACGCCGCGGAAGTGGTGCATATTGTAGAGAGAAAATCCGGTATTAGGCTGAATACAAAAACAGGTAAGATAATGGGCGAGCAATCCATGTGGGCGCAGGTAGCAGAAGATACTATTGTCAGGAATTCAAAAGAGGTTGTGCCAGGTATGTATGTCTGCGGGATGAGCGCAAATGCGGTCTTTGGCGGCCCGCGTATGGGCCCTATCTTTGGCGGGATGTTATTATCCGGCAGAAAAGTAGCCCGGGATTTGCTGAAAAGATTATCATAAAATGAAACTTTTTGTTATAGCTACATTTCTTATCTCATATATCTTATTGGTTTTAAAAAAAGGCCATCCCTTTTTAGTTTTAGGCGCTGCTATAGGTGCGCTTTTAATAAGTGGCGCAATAAATTTTAAAGAGGCGCTTTTGAGCATAAATTATAATGTCTTAGGCGTATTCTTAGGGACGATGATATTATCAGGCCTTTTTATATTTTCAGGCGTGCCGGAATTTTTTGCCACAAAATTAGTGGATAGGTCAAAGACCGTAGGTATGGCGCTGTTGTCTGTATGCATACTCGCGGGATTTATCTCCAGCTTTGTGGAAAACGTGGCTACGGTTTTGATAGTAGCGCCGATTGCATTTGAGGTAGCCAAGAAATTAAAGGCAAACCCCATCCCCTTTTTGATAGGCATAGGAGTCTCCTCCAATCTTCAAGGTTGTGCTACCATGATCGGAGATAGTCCGAGTATAATACTTGCCCTATCCAGCGGAATGAATTTTATGGATTTTTTCTGGATGAAAGGAAGGCCCGGTATAGCCTTTGCTGTTGAGCTGGGAGCGGTTGCCTCATTTTATGTTTTGTACCTTTTATTTAGGAAATATAAAGAACCGGTTATTCAGATAGAGGAAACAAAGGTGAAGACATGGTTTCCGACTCTCCTTTTGGCTCTGATGATGCTTACTCTGGCGGCCTCCAGTTTTATTAAAGATAAACCTCCATACACAATTGCTTTTATTTGTATAATATACGGCATAGTCGGTCTGGTGTGGCATGAATTAAAACACAAAGAATCCGTTTCTCTTCTGAAGGATTTAGACTGGCATACATTTTTCTTTTTAATAGGGATATTCATTCTAGTAGGAAGCCTGACGTACAGAGGAGTGATAGGCGATATAGCCGGCTACATCATAAAATATACAAAAGGAAATAAATTTTTAGCTTACACAGTAATAGTGTGGCTTTCTGTGTTGTTGTCAGCATTTGTAGATAATATACCTTATATAGTAGCAATGATACCTGTGGCAAAAATCGTAGCAGTTTCTTTAAGTGTAAGCCCAGAACTCTTTTTATTTGGGCTACTTATTGGGGCTTCGCTCGGTGGAAATCTAACGCCCATCGGCGCATCAGCTAATGTTGTGGCAGTTGGTTTATTGCGCAAAGAAAAGCATCACGTTAAGTTTGGAGATTTCATTAAAATTGGGCTCCCTTTTACTATTGCTGCAGTAAGTGCAGCTTATTTATTTATCTGGTTTGTTTGGAGTAGATAATTTGAAAGGAGGTGTTATTCGCTATGGATATATTTCATAGTATTATTAATAGTGCAAGCTTTGCCTTAAATATCATTGGAGCTTTAATCACTGTCTGGGGTATAATTGTTTGTTTATTTGATTTCTTGAAGAAAGAGATATTAAATAGAAAGAAGGAAATACAATTAAATGAGGCTATCCGTGTCAAATTGGGTAGTTATTTAGTTTTAGCTTTAGAGTTTTTTATTGCAGGAGATATCGTTAAAACCATTATTACTCCTACTTGGCAAAGTTTAGGTATACTTGGGGCAATAGTTGTTATAAGAACAATCTTGAGTTATTTTCTTACCATGGATATAAAGAAAATTTAGTAAGAACCGTCCCTGTTACTGTTAAATAGAGACAAAATGACAAGAGACCCGATTTGCGGAATGGAAGTGGATGAACAGCACGGGATCAAAGTAAGCAAAGATGGCCAGGATTATTTCTTCTGTAGTACTCACTGTAAAGATAAGTTTTTTCGACAGGAAGACCTAAAGGACAGTACGGTTTGTTTGCCTTCAATAAAAAAGCCGTTTTTTAAGAATAAGTTGTTTATTGCTGTTAGTATATCTGTCCTTCTTATATTACTTTCATTATTTATTCCTTTACTTGTATCATTTCGTAATTCATTTTTTATGTATCTAAAGGCTATTTGGTGGGCAGTAGTCCTTGGTTTATTTTTAGGTGGGCTAATTGATTATTATGTGCCACGGGAGTATATCTCTAAAGTCCTTGCCCGAAAATCGCCTTTTACGATATTTAATGCGGTATTTTTGGGTTTTCTGATGAGCGTTTGCAGCCACGGGATACTTGCCTTATCAATACAATTACACAAAAAAGGCGCATCGAATCCGGCCGTAGTAAGTTTTTTGCTTGCCAGCCCCTGGGCAAACTTGACGATTACTGTAATGCTGATTAGTTTATTCGGCCTAAAGGGCTTATTTATTATCATCGCTGCTATAATAGTTGCCATTAACACAGGCCTTATATTTATGTTCTTAGAGAAGAAAGGCCTGATTGAAAAAAATAAGAGTATTATCGAGGTATCGGAGCAATTTCCTATTTTAAAAGATTTTAAAGTCAGGCTAAGAAATTACAGATTTGGCCTGAAGACTCTAATTGGCGATTTTAAAGGTGTGATCAGAGGAACTTTAGCGCTTTCGGATATGGTCCTTTGGTGGATTATCTTAGGGATGCTTATTGCAAGTTTAGCCGGAGCTTATATTCCGGTGCATTTCTTTCATAGATTTATGGGTCCTACGCTATTAGGCTTAATTATAACCTTGGGCTTAGCTACAATAATAGAAGTCTGCTCTGAAGGTTCATCTCCTTTGGCCTTTGAAATATACAAACAGACAGGTGCGCTTGGCAACAGTTTTGTCTTCTTAATGGCAGGCGTAGCCACGGATTATACCGAGATAGGTCTTCTCTGGGCCAATGTAGGCAGGCGCGTAGCTTTGTGGCTCCCTATTATTACCGTGCCGCAGATTGTGATTATAGGTTATATAGCAAATATTGTCTTTAAATAAAAATAATAAAAATTTTTCTTGACAAATGATACTGTTATGGTATCATTAGATATTAGAAAGGAAGGTGGAGGTATGAACGTAACTATCAGATATATGCTGCGTCCGATAGCGCACTGTAAAGAAGGCTGCCACACTTTGTCCTGGGCAGGACGTTAAACGGCCCCTTCTACTTCCTTAATAACAACCTTAACTTTAGGAGTTAAGATGAAGTTAATTACCAGAGACACCGATTACGCATTAAGGGCATTGTGTTTTATTGCCAAGGATAAAGAAAAAATAATTTCGGTTGCAGAATTAGTCCAAACATTAAAAATCCCCCGGCCTTTTTTAAGAAAGATATTACAGGTGTTGAATAAAAAGAAGATACTTAAATCTTATAAGGGTAAAGGTGGTGGATTTTTATTGGCACTTCCCTTACGGAAAATTTTTTTAGTGAATTTGATAGAGATATTCCAGGGACCATTACGCTTAAATGAATGTTTTTTTAAAAAAATAGCCTGTCCCAGGAGAAAAACCTGCGCCTTAAAGAAGAAGATAGATGGCATCGAAAGATATGTAATTAAGGAATTAAATTCTGTTACTCTGGCCTCATTATTAAATTAAGGAATGTAAGTTATGGCAAAAAGAAAGATCATAAAAATCGATGAAGAAAAGTGCAACGGTTGTAGTCTGTGCATTCCCAATTGCCCTGAGGGAGCTATTCAGATTATCGATGGCAAGGCAAGGCTAATAAGCGATTTATTCTGCGATGGCCTCGGCGCCTGTATTGGTCATTGTCCGCAGGGGGCAATTACTATTGAGGAACGGGAAGCCGAAGGGTATGACGAGAGAAAGGTGATGGAAAATATTGTAAGGCAAGGTAAGAATGTTATAAGGGCGCATTTAGACCACCTCAAAGAGCATAATCAGAATGAATATTTAAAACAGGCAATAGATTTTTTAAAGGAAAAGAATATTGAAGTTCATTTTAATGAAGCAAAAGAACACAGCAAGCATGCGCATGGTTTTTCAACGTGTCCGGGTTCAAAGATAATGGATTTCCGAAAGAAAGAAGAAACCCAGAGAAAAAAGAAAACATTCCCTAAGGGGCAATCCGAGCTTAAGACATGGCCCGTTCAAATTATGCTTGTTCCACCATTCGCTCCTTATTTAAATAATGCAGATTTATTAATTGCCGCGGACTGCGTGCCTTTTGCTTACGCAGATTTTCATCAAGATTTATTGAAAGATAAGATTTTGCTGGTGGGTTGTCCTAAATTAGATGATACACAAATTTACCAAGAGAAAATAAATCAGATTTTAAAGCAGAACAGCTTAAAATCCATAACTTATGCCCATATGGAAGTGCCTTGCTGTTTTGGGCTGGTAAGTATCATAAGTGAGGCGATTGCTCAATCAGGCAAAGATATTCCTTTTAAAGAAGTAATTATAAGCATAAAAGGAGAAAGAATAAAATGATTAATAAATGCCCCGGACAGGACGATAGAAACATCAAGGCCGAGACAATCCATTGTCCTGATTGCGGATACCAGATAGAGATTTTCTCTGATGAAATAAAGGTGAGGTGCCCGAAGTGTAAGAATCTGGCCTGTCGTGATAGATTACCCTCTTGCGTAGATTGGTGCAAGGCTGCTCGGGAATGTATTGGTGAAGAAAAGTGGCGGCAGCTAAAAGGAAGCGAATGATGTTTTGTTATCAATGCGAACAAACCGCAGGTGGCAGCGGTTGTACGAAAATAGGAGTATGCGGCAAGAACGAAGATATCCAGAGCCTTCAGGATATCTTGCTCTTTGGTTTAAAAGGCATATCTGCCTATGCCCCTTTGATGTCTTTTAGAGGAACTAAACGCTACTCTTATACTACCGAGAGAGAATGGGAATTCCCTCTTTTTAACGCTTGCTCGTTGACATCATATAATCGATAACTTTATCACTTACCTTTTCCTGTTTTAAGTAAGTAATAATCTCTGAGTTAAGATTATAGACTGAGTGAGTTCTGTCTATCTCGCTGATTATTACGGCATCGGGCGTACCTTGGGATGCCATCTCAGCAATCTTGGTTAAAGTGATATGGTCAGGGTTAACTGCCGTGGCTTCTTTATCCTTCTGGTCCATTGCGCTGCCAAGCAAAGCACCGCTAAGCGCACCTACTGCTGCGCCAATTCCAGCTCCTCCTAAGCCATGTCCGGTTTGGTGACCGATTATTCCTCCTGCAGTTGCCCCGATTAATCCGCCAGCAACAGCTCCAGTCTTTGTCTTTGGTCCGGTAGATTCACAGCCCGCGCTTACCAAAGCCACAGCTGTTAACAATATCAATGGTATTCTACTTTTCATTCTTCACCTCCTTTTTGCTCTTTATATATTACCTTAATATTTTTACATAAAAAACACATATTTCAAGGATTTATTTCTATTTTTTTAAACTTTAGCCGAAACCTTTTAGGCTAAAGTGTTGCCCGTGTCTATGGATTTTATGATTCTTAGAAAATAAGCTATCCACTGAGAAGAAATTAATATATAATAATAAGGTGTCAGAAGGAGGTGTGGGATGAGTTGCGGAGTTTGTAGGCCAAGGGAAGCGAGGAAAAAGGCGAAAAAGAAAAAGAAATAAACTTTAGGGTAGATACGTTTATTTCAGGCGTATCTACCCTCGTTTTTTAGGAGGTGAAATATGGGCATGTTTAGATTAGTGGGTTTATTTGCAATTATCCCTACAACAGTGTTATTAACCATTAGCTTTTTTGTATTGTATACCTTGCGTAGAACAGACACGCAGGGATTGAAAGCGTTTGGTTATGTTATTGCGGCGCTCCTTTGGTTATCCGCGTTGCTGGTTTTTTCCGCAGGAGTTTACACCGTAGTTTCAGGTCATACTCCGATGGAATGTGCGATGCATGGAATGATGAAGACGCATATGCAAGAGATGATGGAAAGTAAAATGCTAGGGGCGATGAGTGGACAGATGCCAGCAATGATGCATGGCAAAACAGATAAATCAACGATAAAACAATAGTTCTTCGTTATTAAACATCACTACCTGTAAAATATAATTGGCCTTACAGTGGCGAGAGCGGCTTTTAACCACAATAAAATTATTTCACTAACAAATATAATACTAACAGGATTATTTTTTTGTTTTATGTTTTCTTTTTGTAGCAGCCGAGAAGCCGCCTATTCGGCAGAAGGGGGGGTGGATAAGATGTTAAATAATTTACATTGGTTAGGGCATGCCAGTTTTCGCTGGGATGGCTCTAAGACAATCTATTTTGACCCCTGGAAATTATCCCGGCGCTCTAAAAAATCTGATTTTATTTTTATCACGCATGAACATTTTGACCACTGTTCTTTAGACGATATAAAGTTGATAAGTACAAAAGATACTGTTATTGTAGCCAGTGAGGCCGCGGCTAAGCAATTGGAGAGCGCCAGGCCACTTTGTAAAGAAATAAAACCCCTATTGCCGGGGGATAATATTGAGATTTCCGGTATTAAGGTTAGTGCGGTTGCCAGTTATAATATCAATAAGCAATTCCATACCAAGGGTTCTCATAAGCTAGGGTTCATTGTTACGGTTGATGGGATTAAAATTTATGATGCTGGCGATACAGATAATATCCCTGAGATGAAAAATTACGGCTGTGATATTGCGCTTTTACCGGTAAGCGGGACTTATGTTATGACTGCAGATGAAGCAGTTAAGGCAGCATTAATCATTAAACCCAAGGTAGCAATCCCTATGCATTACGGAGATATTATAGGAACAGAAAGCGATGCAGTAAGATTTCAGGAGTTATTAAAAGATAAAATTGAAGTTAATATTCTAGAAAAGGAGAATTGATTTATGAATAAATACAGGTGCACAGTTTGTAGCTATATCTATGACCCTGCAGTTGGCGATTCCACACAAGGAATCAATCCAGGTATTGCTTTCGAGGATTTACCGGATAGCTGGGTTTGTCCTGAATGTGGTGTGGGGAAAGATATGTTTGAAAAAATAAATTAGGAGGCTTAAAGTTGAAAAAAGTAGCTGTATTAGTCGAAGATTATTATCAAGTTTTAGAGGTTTGGTATCCTTATTTACGTCTGCGTGAAGAGGGAATCGAGACGATATTAGTGGGCACAGGAAAAAAGGAATATAAAAGCAAGGAAGGATATCCTGCCCAAGAAGAGCTCTCTATAGAAAAAGCAAAGACAGAGGATTTTGATGCTGTAATCATACCCGGAGGTTATGCCCCAGATATACTAAGGAGATATGTAGAAGTAAATGATTTTATAAGAGATATGTATAATAAGGGAAAAGTCGTGGCGGCTATCTGTCATGGAGGCTGGGTACTTGTTTCTGCAGGAATTTTAAAAGGTAAGAAGGTAACGGGTTTTTCTGCGATAAAAGATGATTTGGTAAATGCCGGAGCGCAGTTTATAGATAGACAAGTGGTGGTAGATGGTAATCTCATTAGCTCCCGCAATCCTTTATGATACAATCAGAGAATACCCTCCCCTATGCCCGTATATTCATTAATGTTAATCAGGATGCCATAGGCCTTGTTGATTTCGTTAGCTTAGCTCAGAAAACTGTAAATGAAGCAATAAAAACTGGCAAGATCAATCTGCCACCCGGCTATTTTATCAGCTGGTCAGGGCAATTTGAATCGGAGATGGAA